>CDZS01003627.1_pt1 | contig 88002 bp, 81 predicted proteins | sample 557751 | NCBI WGS metagenome assembly CDZS01 (sample SAMEA3182113, study PRJEB8094) | gut metagenome | biome: human; feature: gut; material: Stool; isolation source: human stools | place: Canada | collected 2013-05-07 | reverse complement strand
CTGTTCCGCTGCATGAATTCCATTAACTTTTTTCATTTCTATATCCAGATATATTAAATCGTAATATAACCCCTGCATGATGTGATGGAGCAGAGTAGAACCGTCAAAAAAGACATCGCAGTTTATCTTAATGTTTTCTTCTTTTCCGATTTTATAAAGCATCTCTTCAATAGCGGTTGTTGTCGCAGTATCATCATCGCATATAGCTATGTTAATCATTTGTATTATTCTCCATGTTTTTAATATCTATATTGCCATCATATTCATCCAATGCGTACTGACAGCAACGTAGAACCAGCTCATTAAAGGAAATATGCTCCCCATTTGCAAGTTTTGTCAACTTTGCATCCAGCTCTTCTGTGAACCGAATTGTTTTTGGGATATTAACTCTAGCGAAAGCCTTCTCAATTCTGAACATAATTCCACTCCTTTAGTTATTAATTCATAGCTTTAATATAACCATTTAAAGTGGAAAATAATACAACTATATATACAACCATTTATGCAACTATTTATATATTCAAAAAATATGCTATAGATGGTGTTATTTGTAATCACTATGCGTTTTTTCAAGGATTTATATCTGCCGTGTAAAGAGAAATGATTACATCCTCTATGCATAAGACTCTAAAATGACAAAGGTTCTTACAACACATGATGTAACATGGAGCTACCACGACAGTTTCTGTAAAGACCAGTGAATATTCTTGCGTCACGTCAGGAAACCATTATTCCGGCGTAGTGGGAACCTACATTTCTGATACGGAAACCACCTTTGATTGGCTTAACTACCATTCATAAGAAATCGAGCCAATGTCAAGCCCAAAGCCGCTTTGCAGGGCGTTAGCTGGCTTTATATTGGTAAGATTTCTTGTATTCCGGATAATTGCCAATCGGTTTCCTAACCACCGGACAGCATGGATACCAAAACCGGAATATTCAGACCAGTATGCAGAGCAACCTGAGGAAAACCTACCGCATCGGTAATGGTACACATCCAACAGTTTGATCCACTTCAATATAATTCTAATTTTAGCAAATTTAACTTTGAGGAGTGACTATGTGGATAAATAAATCTTTTTTGGAACAAATGCAGAATGCGACAGAATATTTGAATCTTAGCTTGTGATTATTTCACGCTGAAAGCCCCATGTATATTTCTGAATAGAAAAATCTTGATTTTCTAATAGATCCGATGGTTCACAGAGCAGAGACACCCTTACTTTTGCTTGATTGCTCCCACTCAAATGGGGATTTTGTGTCAATGATGCGCCATAGCACAGGCGTTAACCCTTGTCATTGACACGGAAGCACCACTTTGAGTATTCTCAGGTTCAGCAAAATACAAATGGATTTCAAAAGCGTATTGACGGATCCACGACTGCGAAATATTTAACTTGAGCACACAGAAAATGGCAACAGCTTATCATTGACCATTAATCGGTAATTGTGAAACAAGTTCGCAACCTTGATTTCAAACAAGGAAGTTATCCTATAAAAGAATAATAACTCCAGACGAAAAAGAATTTCCTGCTTTTAGGCGTACTTTAATAAAGGCATTGACTTTGTTAAAGTGGTAAGTCCTAAGTAATCAATGGCTTTATGCTACAGATGTATTCATGATGATTGATTTTATCTTCAAAGACTACGGTTATGCGCTGGGTAATTCCAAAAAGAATCAAGTCAGCATGTAGAGTTTTCTCATTTTGAGTACGGAGACCTGCAAGACAGAGACTCTCTTTGATATGATTAATATCTCTTTCCACAACTGTGCGCATTTTATATGTATGATTCCATTCGTCAGTACCACGAAATACGCTGGGATAAGCACAGAGATTTTTTTCGGGATAAACATATATCATTCGACCTGAAACCGCTGAGGTGCAGGGGGCTTTACAATGACAAATACAACGGTATTTTCCATCTTCTGTAGTCACTGTAGAGACCGGAAATTGCAATTTAGTCTAATAAAAAAATTGGGGATACTCCCCTCCCAACTTAAAATATACTTTGCAGAACGCCTATCCGGAAAGAATTTGTAAAACAGCCTAAAATAATATAGGTTTAATTAATAGGCGGAAAAAGCCCTAAAATTTTTATCAATTGAAAATCTGTTTTAAAATAACCATAAACTCACTATAACCATAATTTTTTAATATTTCTTTAATCATTTCTTTGTCATTTATTTGTATTTCATTTTTTATCGCAAAAAGAATATCTTTTAATTCTCCTATTACTCTTTTTTTTTGCTTAATTCTTTGATGATAATAAACTTTTTTTGCAATAAAAAACAATTTATCATTTAAACGTATAATAATATCATTAACAAATTTACTAACGTTATATAATGCGTCTGCCTTTCTCATTTTTAAGAGAAAAAAAATACCACCCCTCTCATAAGAGCATATTTCAAACGAACTGGCAATATCATTATAATATTTCTTGGCTATTATCAAAAATGCTATTTGTATTACCTCTAATTTTTCTATCGAACAATTCAACAGCAACAAATTTCCCCATGCTAAATACAAATATTCTTGGCTTTGAAAAACATATTTATTGACATTGGAAGTTTTTAAAAGTTTCACGCAGTTTTTCATGTAAGTACTTTCTTTCAATCGGTAACATTTCATATTTTTTTCTACATATTTTCCAACAATTACTATTTTTTTCTTACATGTTGTATAATGTTTATTAAAAAAATTAATTATATCCTCATATTTAATACTTTTAATAATATTGAGATTCCCAATTGGTAAATTAATGGGTAAATTGAGTTGATTATATAACATACATTTAGGCTGCTTACTTATTTGAGATGTATATAACCCATATTCCTTTACTACGTCCTCTCTTACTAACTCCATATAAAAAGCATTCAACGTTTTTCCAGAAATAAGTAATTTCACAACTTCTAGTGCCTTACAAATTTCAATTTGTGTATTCATGCACTCAATATAATAGATTGTTGAGAAAAGATCAGTTGTTGCACTTACTACAATTTTATTATTTGAATATATGGGATAATCATTTAATCCCATTACTAGCATATGTTCTAAAAAATGTGCCGCCCCACTTGATTCGCCATCGTCATATGCACCCACTTCAAAATACACTGCTATTCTGGCATTCTCTTTTTTATTACTTTTCTGACTATATATAATTTCAACATGATTTCTGTCTATTCTATTCATAATATTAGTCCCCTATACAATAACTTCAAATTATTATAAAGCTACCATTAATCCTAAATCAAATTCTTAACAATAAATATATCATTGCTCTACTTTGTCATATTTATCTGCCTGAAGACTATACATTGATTTAAATTGACTATCATAAGACATTAAATCATAAAAATCACCTTCCTCTGCTATTTTGTGGTCATCAATTACTATTATTTGGTCAACCAATTTCGCAACAGATAATCTATGAGAAATTACTATACAAGTTGTTTTCTTTAAAAATTCTTCAATTTTATCATATATTTCACTCTCTGAAATTGCATCTAAAGATGCTGTAGGTTCGTCCAAAATTACAATTTGAGAATCTGCATAAAAGCAACGTGCTATAGCAATTTTTTGCCATTGACCAATAGAAAGTTCAGTGCCTCGTGTCCACTCATTTTTAAGCTGTGTTTCAAATTTTTGAGGTAGTTCATGTATATACGAAAGAGCGCCTGCCCTCTCAGCTGCTTTTTCTATTTTTGCATGATTTTGCAGTTTTTCTATATCACCATACACTATGTTTTCCTTTACATTAAATGGATAATGAATAAAATCTTGATATACTGTTGCAAACAACTTTCTATATGATTTCATGTCTATTTCTTTAGAATCAATCCCATTAATCAACATCACTCCTTTTGAAGGTTTGTATATTCCACAAATAATTTTAATTAAAGTAGTTTTTCCTGCACCATTCAAACCAGCAATTAAATATGATCTTTGCGGTTGCAAATCCAAATTTATATCTTTAAGTATATAGTTTTCATCCTTAGGGTATTTAAAATACAAATTTCTCAATTTTATACTTTCTATCTCTTTAATTTCTTTTTTCCCACCTTCTTGCTCCTCCTCTAGTTGTAAAAACTTAAAAAGAGACTCCATATATAAGCTGTCGTTATATATGTCAGCTAATGTTAGTTCAATACGTCCAATCGTTCTAATTATACTTTCAATAGCATTTATATATATTACAATATTTCCAACCGAAATTTTTTTCTTGCTTGCATCTGAAATTATAAAAATTCCAATTAGCAGTTTGAAAATATGTTCTATACTATCAAAAAATGACTGTTTTTGGACATTGTTTTTTCTTACCTTTTTATCCTCACACAGATACTTCGTATAAGTATTTTCTATACGTTTCACCAAATTTTCCCCAGTTTGATATGTCTTTATTTCTTTAACATTTTCATATTTTATTAGCAATGACTTTATATCAAAAACCAATCTAAGATGCTCTATTCTACTCTCATATATATTATACATTTTTGAATTTATTTTAATGTCATTTGCCAATACCGGTACAAATATAAGCAACAATATAAACGCTATAATCGGATTGTATGAAAAAATTATTATCATTAATCCGATCAAAGTAACAACGTTTTCTTCTAACTCTATACACATGTTAATGGAGCTTACCGATTTACCAAGAGCCTCAGAATTTATTTTATTAATTTGATTATATATTGTCGGATCATCATACTGTTCCATATTTAAATTAATGGCTTTCTTAAAAACTTTGTTTGTTATCAATAAATTAATTGCATCAGATTGCATATCTTTATTATATCTATTAATTCTTTGAAAAACTTCATATGCAAGTAAGAGAATGGCATTAATAGTCAAAAATAGTATTGCTTGTCTAATGTCATAATCTGCTATATCTGCTGGAATACCATCAATAAATAATCCCCAAAAATATGTAGCTATTGGAAGAATCGCCCCTAAAACAAATGAAAAGATTAATATAATAATCATTCTACTTGGTGATGCTTCATATACTAGCTGAATAGTTTTTACAAATATATGTATTTTCTTTTTCATTTATCCTCCATTACAAAAAGGGAGTGTTTCACTCCCTTTTCTTCTTCGCCTTTAACTCCTGTGAATTGTTGTAAGCGAATTTCTTGAATTTCCAGAACTGTATGCAGATTCGGTACAATCGCATCCACAATGTAAACAACTATCACTTGAACCCCGTGCACCTGTATACTGCCCACCATCCGCACCACACATACATGCCCGCGGTGTAATATGAGCTTCCAGACCTGAACTTACAGTTCTTCCATACGGATTCACTCTCTTCATACTTTTCACCTCCCTTATCTCCAAATTTATAAAAATATACATGGTATATCTTTATCATCACTCAATGACTATATGATTTAGTGGTTCTAATTCATCTGGATTGCTTTCCAAAATACTATGATATTGCTCCAAAGCTTTTTGCAAATTATATCTTATATATTTACATCCCGAATGACGATATGACATATTTATTTTATCATCATCAAAACAATCAATATAACAGCTAGAACACATATGAACTGCCCAACAATGTTTACAGTATTCGACCGCTTCTTCCATAAAATCTTGCACATAATACTTTTTTATACAATCATAATCAAATCCATTATTCACATCCCCCAAATAAGGAACTGTTCCAACTCTTTCACATGGCAAAAATTTCCCTTCAACATTGACATGCATTCTTCTTGCTCCCGGAACACAACATCCATTAAAAAAATACGTGCCCATAGGTTTTTCATAAATCTCTCTTCTGTGAACAATGTGCAGATTTTTTTGAATTTGCGCCTTTGAAAATAATCTCTCCTTACCAGCATTTTCCCCATGATTTGCAATACTCCAGTCAACTAGCGGATCTATATTTTTTTCAGCATACTCTTCATCCATTTCCAGATTTGGCATGACATATTCTTCCGCATAGCGCCCATATGACACATATGATGCATTAACGCTGATATCACTCGGCAACCAATCAGTTTCTACAAAAAACTTCTGAATCTTATCATACTTTTCTGCATAATTGGGACCACTTGTTACCATACTAATAAAAATATTACTTTTGTATTTATTACCATAAGCCTTTAACAACTTTTTTAGTCCTTCCGTTGCCAGCTTAAAGCTTCCCCTTCCATCTGCAAATACCCTATTTTCGTTGTGAATATCTTCCGGACCATCTAAACTAACCAAGATTACAAAATCATTTTTTGCAAAAAACTCAGCTATTTCATCAGTAATAAGCACACCATTTGTAGTTAATGAGAATCCTAATTCTTTTTCTTTTACACTTTTTTTAGCATATTTAACTACTTGAGTAATTAGCGTATAATTCAATAGTGGTTCCCCACCATAAAAAGCTATGTAAAAATGTTTTCCTATACGTGGATATGCAAAATCAATAGCCTTTTTTGCAATTTCAAAGGTCATATTACGATTAACATAACCATGAAAATCATTATGTGAATCTTGATATATACAGTATTTACATCTTAAATTACAACTTTCAGTTACCTCTAATGTTAGCTGAGACATATTTGAATCTAATTCTTCTCTTAATGCCAAAGATTGCGGACCAACAAACTCTGTTAATTTGGGAGCCGACAAAATATGTTCGTCTCCTATAGCTGCCACTATTTCCTCCAATCCTTTTTCCAATTCTTCATCAGACAAATGCAACTCATCAATACCATCTATAGTATCCATTTTGAAAATATAGTATAAGAGTTCATATACCTCATTTTTTAATTCAAATATTTTTCCTGTCCCCATATCATAAAAATAATTCTTATTCTTCGTTTGAAATAATTTTCCTAATCTATAAAAATGATCTCCATTTTTTAATTGCTCAAATTGTACCCTATATTTCTCTACTATTTTCTTTCTCATCATAATTCCTCCCTAGTCTATTTTATCAGCGGGCATTTCCGAATAATCCTATGAAGTGCTATTTGCACAAATAAATTGATTAAGTAATTATGAATATTGGAATTCATTTACCCCACTTCATGTTTATTAACATATCATCTAACGATTAAATAATTTTCTATATGTATTTTTTAAGATGCAACGTGTAATTTTTACATAATAGCAAATATAACAGCGATGAAAATTCCCCCTAATACTATTATGATACCTCAAGATCGGATATTTCGTTTGAAAAGTGCTCTCTTTCCGCTCCATTAAAGCAATGTTTTTCAGAAATTCAGTGCAATACTTTCCGGTACAGAGAGCACCTTTTTTTGTTTGATTACCATGCATTTGAAAATCGGATGTTTGTCAAAAGCAGAGCCGCTTTGCAGTGCATTAGCACCTTAATAAAACTACAAGTCCCAGATATCCCTCATAAGTTAAAAACAAATACTTGTTCAAGCGAATTGAGGTGCTCCATTTTTTTGGAAAATGTGCACTTGCGCATCGGAATATGCAAAGACTAAAGCAATACACAAAAGACAAAATTATGGTAATCCAAGCAACACGTAAAAAACCTTCTTTCTTAAAAGTATCTCGTAATTATAGATCTAACAAAGTTATACCCTTGCTCATAACTCAAACAAACCATAGACAATTACATATAATATGGGCTGAAAGCTCATCAGAAGCATCTCAGCCCAATCATTATTATAAAAACAATTACTAATTTTTATGAAAATTAATTTCTTTTACTTTCTGCATCTCTTTTTCTATACCCTCATAGATTTTTTTCTTCAACTTATCTGGATTTTCAATCTCAATATCAGACGCAGCTCTGTTTAAACTATTCCTTATTAGACTATCAAAATTGTCATTCAATGGGCATTCTCCTATCATAGTCTTATAAAACACAACATTAATTACTAATGACCTTTATGCTACTTGATGCCTTTTCCACGTTTGTTTCGCAAAAGGCATACATAGAAAAGCAATTACTACATATAGTAACATCCGTATTGTTACTATATCAAAAATCAATCCACCTAAAGGATACCCAAAATAACTATAAAAATCACTTGAAAATACAGGTTGCGCTGCCCTATAAGGTAACAAAACAAGAATACGATTCCAAATACCACTAGTCTCACTTATCCCAAAAAACATTGGCAACATCATAATAAGTATGTTTATTACCAAAACAGGAACAGATGATTTCATTTTTGCCGACAAGAGAAGCGTAACTGAAACCATGCCAAGCAAAATCAAGTATAACGTTGCAACTTCAATCAGTGTCGCTTCCAACAAAGTCAACGAGTAAGGAGTAATGCTATTTAATACCTGTATGGGCAAATCCCAACCATCTGTACCAAATGTAACGAGTTGAATTCCGCAACCGACCAATACAAACAAAGTAAATATCAAAAGACTGTATACAAATACCGCTAAAATTTTAGCAGTGATTAACTTTGACTTTCCATATCTAGAAGATAGAATAATACTATCTGCACCGCTCTGATATTCTCCTGAAAAAGTACCTGATACACAAATGCAAATTCCTATAATTCCTATTATAAAAAGTTCCGCACAGTTTAACAGCATTTCCCATCCAGCATGATAACCATATTCATATGGTGTCTCAATGGATGAAATTCGATTCAACCAAAAATCCTTTTCGTTATCAGAAAAATTCCAATCTGAGTATTCGCTGTTAAGCAAAGTGCTTATCTTCTTGTCACGAGCAGCATAAAAATCTGTTCCATCCTCAATATCCATATTCTTAATTGCAGAAAAGGAAGAATCATATGCATTAGGCGCAACATAGTTCCCGTTTATAAGTTTCCAATAATCCAAATATGGAAAAAAATACTTAAAATACGCATTGTCGGTCAATGATTCTGTAGTTGAGTCTTTAGAAACGTTCATGGGATCATTAAAAAGTGCTTGATATTCTGCTATGTCCTCACTAATTTTATTGTCAGTCAATTTACCAGCATAAGTATTTTCATATTCTTTTTCTAATTCGATTGCACGACTCCCACTAGTCTGATTTCCATTTGTATCAAGTATAATGTATTGATATACAGGAAGTGCAAACAGCACACCAACCAACAAAAGGCAAACTATAATTACAATCGCATTCATTCGCTTTTTTATTATTTTTTTGAATTCAAGTATAAATAATATTTTCATTCCCTATTCCCCCTGACTTCCTCATTCTGAAAATGATATAAGTAAAGATCATCCAATGTTGGTGTGACATTAACAGCGTCACAATGAGGTTTCGTATCACTTACAATACGCAACAACGCCTCATTTTCTGATTCATTGTGCAAATTTACAATACAAAAGCTGTTGCTTAATTCGCTAATTTGGGATTGATGAATCTCACAACTCCATACCCTTCCATCCATGCTATGAATCGCATTTTTAATTGTACCGTTTAAGATCAAACTGCCATTTTTCATCATTAGAATATCATCTGCGATGTAATCAATATCAGAAACAATATGTGTTGATAAAATCACAATTTTATTCTTTGCAAGTTCTGAAATCAGATTGCGAAACCGTATTCGCTCTTTTGGATCAAGTCCTGCCGTTGGTTCATCCAAAACAAGAATTTGGGGATCGTTAAGCACTGCCTGTGCAATACCAAGCCGTTGCTTCATGCCACCTGAAAAAGTGCGGATTTTCTTTCCAGCCACATTAGACAGATTAACTGTTTCCAAAAGCTGAACCACTTTCTTTTTGGCTTTTGTACCATTAATCCCTTTAATTGCTGCAATAAAGTCCAAATACTCTTTAGCTGTAAAATCAGGATAGTATCCAAAATCCTGTGGCAAATAGCCAAGAAGATTTCGGTAATCTTCACCCAAATTTTCAATTTCCTTTCCATCATATAGAATTCTTCCAGATGTGGGCTTTAAAATATCACAGATCATGCGCATTAATGTTGTCTTACCAGCTCCATTAGCCCCAAGAAGCCCATAGAGACCGGGCTGAAAGCTAACAGAAATATTGTTCACTGCACTCTTGGAACCAAAATGTTTGCTTATCTGTTCAATAGATAGTTCCATATTGAATCTCCTTTCAAATAAAAAAGTCTGACAACTTCTGATATTAGTCTACCGAAAATTGTCAGGCTTTGTATTAAATTCAAAATGGAAATTTCCTAAGATTTACTAAAGGGTTTCATTAGAAATTCCTTTGTACTACATAATTGTATCTGGCAAGATAATGGTGAATGTTGTTTGTCGATTTTCACTTTTCACAGCAATCGTTCCGCCATGTAGCATAACAATATTTTTTGCGATTGCCAGACCTAATCCTGCGCCGCCAGTATTACCTTGCCTTGCCTCATCTGCACGATAAAATTTTTCAAAAATATGTGTTTGCTGCTCTGGCGAAATCGTATCACCAGTATTTGAAACAGTAATCACAACATTTTCGCCCGACGTAGTGCCAGAAATAACGATTACCGAATCTGTGTCACTGTAAACTACTGCATTTTTAAGTATATTTTGAAAGGCTCTTGCAAGGTAATTTGCATCTCCATGAAGATAAACATCTTTTGGCATATCAATCTCAATTTTCACATGTCCAGTCTGTAATTGTGGTGTGAATTCATCCACAAGCTGTATAAGTAAATAATGGATATCAATCTTTGTTTTGGATAATGTAATATCAGACTGTCTGAAACGAGTAATTTCGAAAAATTCGTTAATCAGTTTTTCGAGCCGCATTGCTTTGTCCAAACTAACCCGAATACACTTTTCGCGCTGTATTGTATCCATTTCCTTATTTTCATCCAAAATACTTAAATATCCAATAACAGATGTAAGCGGTGTTTTAATATCATGTGCCAAATAAAGAATAATTTCATCCTTTTTCTGCTCTGACAGTTCCGCTTCTGCACGTTGCTGTTCAAGTGTCCGTTGGACAGTCTGTAAATTTTCCTCTACAAAACGCATTTCCTTCGGCATTGTAATCGATTCATGGTTCTGACTTAAAAGTGCATTGATACCTTTATTAATAGAATCAAAATATCTTCCAAACCAAGTAAGTGAAAAATGGAATAATATCAAAAAAACAACAGCCATTGCCAAAAACATAAATTCAGTCCAGTGATTGCGAAAAACAGCTTCGTACACACCATATGCCTTATTATAATCAATCCTTGGAATACGTGACAGCAATCCTATTGTCCATATACCTATTTTCCCCTTCAAGAAATTATATAACAGCAATACCGCAATTCCAGAAACTGCAATCATCAAGACAAGCTGCAAAAACACTTTTCGCTTCATTCTTGAATAATCGTTTTTCTCAATTTTCAATTTTATACCCCACTCCCCATATTGTTTTAATATATCGTGGCTCATCTATAGCATCTCCCATTTTTTCACGCAAATGCCGTACATGAACAGTAATTGTGTTACTGTTTTTATCATAATATTCATCTGACCAAACAGACTTAAAAAGTTCCTCCGATGTCACCACCATCCCTTTTTTTTCGCAAAGAGTCTGCAATATTTTGAATTCTGTTGGAGTAAGTGACAAAGGTACATCATTCAATATACAAGTATGGGCACTGATATTTAGTACCAAACCATTGTTGGTTGTTATAATTGTTTTTCTCGGCTCAGAATCTGCTAACTCTGAAAGACCTGAATATTTTTTATAACGACGCAGTTGTGCCTTTACTCTTGCCATCAAAGCCAGTGGTTTAAAAGGCTTGGTTACGTAATCGTCTGCTCCCAATGTTAAACCGGTAATAGTATCAACTTCTCCATCTCTGGCTGTAAGCATTATAATCGGATAAGTATATTTTTCACGAATTTTTTTGCAGATCTGAAATCCATCCACACCTGGAAGCATAACATCCAAAATGGCAAGGTCAAACTCTTCAGTCTTTACATAATCTAATGCACCTTGTGCAGTATAAGATTTGTAAACAGCATAATTTTCATTTTGCAAATACATCTCAATCAAATCTGCAATTTCACGTTCATCATCAACAATAAGAATTTTGTATCCCATGCTTTGCCCTTCTTTCTTCAGGAATTCAATAGTATTATATCAAATAATTTCCCTATAAATATAATTTTCTGTCAGAGAAATCATTAAGAATTCCTTAATGTCATATCTATTTTTCGCTATATTAACACTTAAAATAAATTATAGTTATATTTACATGAGCAAACCCTGTATAATTTATCTTCTTTAAATGTAATTAGCAAACATTATATAAATAGTTGCATAAATGGTTATATATATAGTTGTATTATTTTCCACTTTAAATGGTTATATTAAAGCTATGAATTAATAACTAAAGGAGTGGAATTATGTTCAGAATTGAGAAGGCTTTCGCTAGAGTTAATATCCCAAAAACAATTCGGTTCACAGAAGAGCTGGATGCAAAGTTGACAAAACTTGCAAATGGGGAGCATATTTCCTTTAATGAGCTGGTTCTACGTTGCTGTCAGTACGCATTGGATGAATATGATGGCAATATAGATATTAAAAACATGGAGAATAATACAAATGATTAACATAGCTATATGCGATGATGATACTGCGACAACAACCGCTATTGAAGAGATGCTTTATAAAATCGGAAAAGAAGAAAACATTAAGATAAACTGCGATGTCTTTTTTGACGGTTCTACTCTGCTCCATCACATCATGCAGGGGTTATATTACGATTTAATATATCTGGATATAGAAATGAAAAAAGTTAATGGAATTCATGCAGCGGAACAGATAAGAGGTTTGGATATTCCGGCTTTGATAATTTACGTATCCGGTTATGAAAAATATTTAAAGGAATTGTTTAACACTGAACCTTTCCGTTTCTTATCAAAACCCATTGATATAAAATCTTTTGATATTGTATTCCAGGCTGCCTATAAACGTATTAGTCAAAAATTCCAATACTTTACTTTTTCCTACAATAAATCGTTCATAAAAATTCCATTGAACAGTATTTATTATTTTGAGAGTAATAATAGGGTTATTCATATTCATATGCCCAAAACTTTAACATCTGAAAAATCTGAAACTAATCAACCTACTAAATTTTACGGAAAGATGAATGATTTAGAAAAAAAGTTGTCCGAGAGCAGCAACAGATTTATCAGAATTCATCAATCATATCTTGTAAATTTTGACTATATTAGAAGTATGAATTTTACCAGCATCACCATGCATGACGGAAAAATTCTTCAAATAAGTGAAGAACGACAGAAAAATGTACGTATTCAATTCTGCGCAATGGCAGGTATGGAGATATGAAATGATAAATGATTATAAGATACTTAACATCCTTATGGTGTTATTCTCCACACAGATTGTCAAAACATATATTGATTCTTTTCATGATAATAAAAAGCCCTTTAACGTAATGAAGCATCTGACATGGGGAGTTTATATATTTTTCCAATACTGGGTAATGATATCAAGTGCCAGTGATCCGCTGTTGGTTCTTACGATTAATATTGCATTGATATTTCTTATTTATAAGACATCTTATTACATCCATGCTAAAACAGCACTATTTCTTTCAGGAATTCTTTACGCTATTTGGATGCTTACGGAAGTTGCCGTAAACAACATTCTCCATCTTACTATTATTGAAGAAACTTCTTATTTTTTTATAGTTGGCAGTGTTGCTTCCAAACTGATAATGTATACAGCAGTACACTTTTTGAAACGCTGCAGAAAGTCGAATTTATTAACAGATGTACCATTCCTTTATTGGGTAAGGCTTTTCCTCATTCCGGTCGCAACCTTCTATATTATACATAATACTTATCAACTGACATCCCCAAGCGGCAACACATTTTTTTTTACGATAACTACTATTTTATTGATTATTGTGAATTATATTACTTTTGATGTATATGACAGACTTGGAAACCATATGGAAATAGAGAAACGAAATCTTGTATATGAACAACAGTTAGCTTTATGCAATAAACAGGCTGCAGAAAGGGAAACAGCCTATCAGGAGACAAGAAGGGTAAGGCATGACCTCAACGGATATCTGGTGGATCTTAAGGCTGCCATACAGTCCGGCAGGATTGAAGAGGCAGAATTAAAGATTGACCACATCTTGAAGCAGAACCAGATTTACAGGAATGAAGTGTCGCGCAGCGGGAACCTTGTCATAGACGCACTTATCAACTATAAATATTCCCTGACTCAAAAAGAAGGGATTGACATGAAATGTTATGTATTAATTCCGGAACAGATACCCTTTGAGGGAGCGGATTTGTGCATCATACTGGGGAACCTCATCGACAACGCTATGGAAGCAGTAACCAGCCTTCCGGAAAGGCAGCGGTACATGGAAGTATCCGTGTCACAAGTAAAGGGAAACCTCAGCATCATGGTAAAAAATCCATATGAGGGAGATATAAAGAGGAATGGAAGCGGGCAGATACAGACAAGTAAGCAGGACAGTTTGAACCATGGGATAGGGCTGTCATCCGTGAAGCGAAGTGTTGACAAATACAATGGAGAACTGCTGACGGAGTATGGGGATGGAATGTTCAAGGCAACAGTGCTGCTGTATCCACCGGAAAACTTACACGATAGCTCCTAATTTCTACATGGTTCTGTACTGATAATTTATTCAGAATTATAATATTAATTAATCATTTGTCATACTGTTTTTCATTAACACGAAAGGAGACTTAAAATGAAAAACTTAAAAACAACTTATTCCAAAACCCATTTCTTTCTTCAAACATTAAGTTGTATAGCGCTGACAGTTGCTACCATGACAGCTAACAGCCGATGTGCTTACATCTTCCATAATCCTAAGAAACCGGATTCTCTTCAGCAGTTAAAAAAGTTTTAACATTATTAAAAAGATACAGTTATTTTCCCTTGGATTTAACTGTATCTTTTTAACAATACTTCTTTTTCGCTTTTTAGTCTTTGGTTATACTAATAGTTCAAGGTGGTATCAATTTGACCTCCTCCCCCGTCCACTGAAAGATATATACAACCATTTTCCTGCTTTTTCGTAGCAGTAATCTTATTTTCCCTATTAAAATACCCCTGCTTTCCATCCTAACCTGTGTCACAAAATCCCCTATCTTGCCACCGCCCTTTCTCCTTATATAATGTTTTATCCATTCCACCAGTTTGTGTGTATTTTTTGAAGAGTTCTTCGGTTGATTTCTATTTTCAAAAGTACTTATCACACAGATACTTTCCGTTTTATCTGCTTCCTGTTCCTCACACATACACTCATTATTTTCTGCCATACAAACAGATTCCGCACTTGTCTGCTCTAATTGCTTCATTTTGGACTGTCCATGCTTCCTTTGCACTGTTTCTTTCTCCAGTGCATTTTCTTCTGGAAAATATAAAGTATAAAGATTCGAGGTCTGTCCCCTGTTCCCCTCACGGAAGCGGCTCTCCTTCTTCACATACCCAGCTTCCACTAATTCACGCATAGCACGTTTGACCGTAGAGATGCTGATATGTAATTCCCTGCCGATGGTCGACATCGCCGGGAAACAGGTCTGCTCCTTGTTCGCCCTATCTATTAGGTATAAAAGTACCTGTAACGCTTTGTTTTTTAAATTCGACTGATATGCTAACTGCTTCATTTCAAACTGGTTCATGTTCGTTACCTCACTTCTCTCATTTTTATATGCTCTATCGTTTCTTTTTAACTTCTCTCTATGAAGAAACCGGGGAATCATTCCCCGGCGATATATCTTTCAATGATAGTCCTAAAAATCTTTGCGTTGGGACTGCCATTCATGCAGTCCGGCTGGTATTCCAGGAAGAATACCTTATGATAGTCTGTCTGAAATGCCTCCACATAGGTATTCTGCAATGCTGATTCCACAAAAGGACATAATACAAAGGCTGTCTTTGTCTCATACTGCTCCAAAAGCTTCATGGTATGCGCGACCTCATAGGGCTTTGTACCACAAATAAGAAGCAGGATATCTGTATCCGTATCTGGTCTGCCTGTTCCATAGTCCTCAAGCAGAAAGTGAAACCCTGCATCCGGTGTCTGTGTGCCATACCACATTTTTTCCAAGCGGTACCCTCCTGCTTCCTCATCCATCTCATAGGCATCCGACAGATAAGGAATGATGTCGCTGTCGTTCTTTTCCACATAAGCCACACTTGCACCTACGCTTCCAAGCCACGCGACAAAGCCCAACGCCATAGTGGTCGTACCGATACGGCTCTGAGAGCTTATCATGGCAATTCTGACGCCATCTGCCATGAAACGGTAACACTCTCCCTTCCTTTCCGTTTTTTTCTGCTCCTTTGGCGCATATCTCGTCATCCCCTGACTGCTTAGAGACTGCATGATTTCCTCCTGCATCCCTCTGATTTCCACATCTGTGACAATATTTCCCACTCCTGCATCCAGCAATGCCCTGCATAGCGGATCACTCTCTTTTAACCCCTCGCAGATGACCGTGATCCTGGCATTATACATGGTCAGAAATTCCTCTATGGCTTGGGCAAAGTCCCTGTCCTCATCCCCAAAGGCAATGCGGTCTAACACCAGCTCCGTGCAGTGTGAAAAATTCCGCATATCGTAAATAACAAACTGCTTCAGCATAAAATTTCCCGTCATTTTCTTAATCGGCAGGGCATCCTCTTTCTCTGCCAGAAAGTCCAGCAGATTGGTGTGCTGCTGGGATGATAAATATAAAATCATTTCCTCTCGTCTCCTTTCTTTGGAAATATAGAGTCACTTAGGTGCTGTTCTTCAGCACCTTAGAAACTCTTTTCACGGTAAATAGCCCAGAATGGGCCGCCTGCTCCTACCCGCTTTCTCGCTTCCTCCAAAATGAGGGACAAATCCCACTCCTGATTACTCCGCTTCAGACTGGCAGGATCCGCCACCAGAACCTTTCCATCTGCAGTGATTCCCCGCAACACTATGAAATGTCCGCTTTTTGTGAAATGTCCCTTTGACATAATGGCAACTACCAGCTTTCCCTCGGCAAGGGCATCTGCCACATTCTCTCCGTCAAGGTTCATATCCACAGAAAGCCCCCGGTGTTCTGCAGCCTTTGGTATCAGACTGTGATAGGAACCTCCGCCCGGGCAGTAATAGCCGTTCTCATAGGACCACTGTGCCATCTCTACCGGATCCACGTTTGTGCCTGTCAGTGTAGATACCACAATACTCATGCTGGTAGGACCGCAGCCATGGGTGCCGATCTTGTCCTGTCCGTATGGTTCATCTGCCCAACGCTCGTCCAACTGATTGTAATAAACGACCTGCGTTTCTCCTTCCCTGCCAAGCAGAATATCCTCGTCATACTCCTGTCCGTCTGCCTCCCTGAAATCCCTCTCAAAGATACCGGAATCATTGTTATATCCATAGTCCTTCTGAAACTCATCCACAGCGGCAGCTTCATCCCCCACCAGCCATTCGGAGAGAGCTGAAAAGGGACTTGTGGCAAGATACATAGTGAGCGCCACCAATAGCAGAAAGAAAATGACAGGACCTAAGATAATTGCAAGCAGTCTGTTCCTGCTTTCCTTGTCTTTCGCAGCCTGTAAAGCTGCCTCTGCCAGCAACTTCACTAAAATCGGATCTGCCATCTTTGCGCCTCCTTTCAAAAGGCGGACTTGTTATCGTCCGCCGCCTTTCCCCATATAGTTGAATTTGTACTCCGGTATATCGAACTGGATATGAAGCCGCTTCGCTCCTGCCATAAACAAGGCGTGTCCCCTCTTTCTCGCCAAGAGAAGCTCCTTCTCCGCTTCCGTCAGGTCGTAAAGGTCTGCGGTCTCTTTCAGGTTCTTTCCATCCGTTCCCATCAAAATCTTATAACACGGGATGTCAAGCAATGCCTGCCCATACTGCTTGATGCTCTCATGCAGGAAGTCCACAAGGCTGTGGGAAATGATACCCAGTGCCGCCTCATACTTTCTGGCACGTTTCATCACGTTACGGAGATATACCAAGGACTGCGGTACTTTCTGGTCAATCATCAGATATGCCTCGTCACAGATCAGCAGCACACGTTCCTCCCTGTCACGGCTCATCTGCTCCCAGTCATAGGTCAGGATGTTAAAATACTGGGTACGCTTGATGTTATCCCCGGTTTCCTGCAAGGCATGGGTGTCCATGACTGTAAACCGGGAATTGCCGGAAACGGTAGTATGCCCATTCCAGATAAAGCTGTCTGCTCCCTCTGCTATGTCGTACAGCAGCATGACAAGGTCGGTGTAGACCTGATTTTCCTTTTCCGTTTTTGTCTTTTCCTGCACCAGTGCATAGAGGTCGGAAAAAATCGGGAAGTCCTGCGGTTTCAGTTTGGTAACATCCGTGTCCCATGTAATGTGAAACTTCTGGTACAACTCCACCAGACACTTTTTTAAAACTGCTTTCTGCATATCCGTCAGGGACGGAATGTAAAGGCTGAAGAAAATCTCCAGATTCTTCATGTGCATGGCCAGCTCACTGAGCTGGCCATTGCAAGGCTCATTCATGCCGTAACCCTCACCCCGGTACAGCCGAAGTTCTTCTTTCTCGTCCTCGTCATCCCGCGGTGACGGTCTGACCTGAAGGGGATTAATCATGCCCTTGGAGCCGCCTACTGCGTTAATCCAGTCCCCGTTTAAGTTCTGGCATAAATCCCTGTATTCCGATTCCGGATCAATGACGATAATGCGTGTCCCTTTCATATACTCGGATAACAGGATGTGCTTGATCGCCGTGGACTTTCCCACGCCGGAATTACCCATGACACAAAAGTTGCTGTTGGTCCTGTCCCCGCCACGTTTCCATGTGTCTACAATTACCAGACCGCCGTTTCTATCTTTGGCAAAGTAATAGCCTTCCCCGTCATTGAAGCCGCTGCTGGCAAAAGGAAATCCGCCCACAAAAGTGGAAAAGGGAACGACTTTTTGCAGGATGCTCTCCATCTTGGCATGATTCGGAAATGTGGGCGATAAGTGCATAAAAGCCTCTTTCTGCAAATTTGGAATTGCCCGCATCTTACATTTCATTACACTGGCTACGCTCTCCGCACGGCGGCAGGCTTTCTTGAACTCTTTTTCCTCCCTCGCTACGGGCATAACCTCCACACTCATCAGCCCGACTGTCTCGCCCTCCCTGTCAATCTGCATGATAATCTTCTCCCCGTCCTCTGCGGCCTTTTCTGCCCGCTGTCTTGACAGGGGATCCTTTGCTCCGTCCGCAAGCCCTCGCTGCTGTACCACACTTCTTGATATGGCATTGATGAGCGTTCCGTTATCTACCGGTTTAAAGCCGATAGATACTAAGGTGCTTGGAATGTTCGTCAGCTTAGAAAGCCATTCCACATCCACTTTCTGCGGGTAACGGATAATTCCGTATGCCTTTCCGATATTCTCCCCAATGGAAAGACGGTTCTTTTCAAAGGACAGCCCCATAGGCGTCACTACGTTCAACAGGGCACTATTTACCGGTGCCTGTTCCACCGTCTGCGCTGCATGTCTCATTACATCACTCCCTTCAGCACTGGTATACTTGCCGCCGTTTCCGCATCCTCCAGATGGGTATAGGACGGATTGTTTACAAGGTTAATCAGCCTGACGATCTCTTTTTCCGTCAATATGTCGCAGGTCACGCCGCCAGTTGCGAATTTCTCGCAAAGCAAAGATACCCGTTTCAGCAGGTCACGCTCAATACCCTCCTCCTGCTTCTCCCACAATGCGATATAAAACTGTCTTTCCACAATCTCTCCAGACAAGGCAAAACCGCCCATCTGCAAGATTTCCTGACGAAGCAGCTCTTTTCTTTTGTCCTCCGCTTCCTTTAACATCTCGCTCATCTCCGTTATCAGCGGGGAAATATCCACCGGACGGGATAACGCCATGAACTTGAACTGGTACTGGATGTCGGAAAGCTCTGCTGTCAGTGTCTTAATCAGCACGTTCTTTTCCGACTTACTGTAAAGGTCAATGCTGATTGCATGAATCCTCACATAGATAAATACCATTCCGTCACGGGTATACAGATATTTATCCCGAATATCCTTGACATTGATAAACTGTTGTGCCGTCTGCATGGCAGCACCGGCCTCATCCAACTGCGGGCTTCTCTTACTGGTTTTTAAAAATAAAAGCAAAATGCCGCCACCTATTAAAGTGACGGCAAGCATAATGATGGGAAATAAAAGACTTTCCATTTCTTCCTCCGATTTCTATTTAATTCAATGGCCGCACATGCCAGTCTAAAAACAAATTGTCGTGGATTGTGAGGGTATCGTTCAAGTGCATCTGCAGCATCCCCGCTGGCGTCCATGCGTCAATGACCTGTGCATATACGGTATAGTTCCCGTCCGGAAACCAGACCGGTGTAAAATGTGTTCTTCTGTTATAGGTACTGTATTCATTCTTTTGGAACTCAAACTGTGCGGAATATCCCGGTCCGGTTGCCTCTAATAATCTCCAATAATCCGTATAGTGAAATTCCGGGAAATAGGCTACACAGGTCTGCACCTGCGTGATATGGCTTGCGGGCGCACCGGAACGCATATCCGCTGTAGCCGTTATGTTAATGCCATAGCCTGATTTCAATGTATTTCCCGATGCGGTTGGATTCTTTTCGTCAGGGACAATTCTCATGGATGCGGACAAAGAAGCAGAATAGGTGTCTAAAGCATAATCATACCATCCCTGATCCTCATACGCTCCATTATCCACCCAGTGTCCGTGACTGGCAGTACAATCTTCCGGACAGCTATCGCTATGGCTGTCGCTCTCCCAGTCCCAGTCAGATACCCATACCCAGTTTTCATGCCACCAACACCGCCAGACACTCCAGCTTAAACTTGTCACGTTCTGTCCTACTGGCAATGACGGTCTGCTGTAACCGTTGTAGCGGTCATCCGCCATGGGATCCGGCGGCGGATCTTCATTTAAATCCACCACATTAGCCCGGATGGTGGTTGTTGCAAGGCTTCCCTTATTGGTAGATATATTTATGGTAATCTCACAGGGTTCGGACGGCGTGTGCCACTTTACCCACACAAGCTGGCTTCCATTCTTAGGGATAACCACGCCGGACATCTGATAACTCCTGCCGCCTATGGAAAAGGTCACGGTTGCCTTGGCATCGTTGTTGATCTCATCCGTGGTTGACAGCGTTGTGGAAGTAATCACATCCGTATCAATCCGATATACTGCATCGTACTCCGCTTCCGTGGGCGGTGTGCCCTTGTAGCTGATGATACCGATACCCAGCGTCTGTATCATTTCCTCCGTTGACCTTGCCGTAGTCTTTGAGCCGGTATAAGCCGGAAAACCTAGATCTGCCTTCTCCAAAAACAACGCAAGCGCCAGATTCTTCATGACTACTGTAGGAAAATGTACGCCTAAATCACCACCCACCATCCGATTATAAAGTCCTGCCTCGGTGGTTGTCATGGCAAAATAAAGATTGTTATAAATCAGATAAATAACCGGTTCGATTACCAGTTTATAGGAACCATTTGTAAGTGTTGCCACATCCATGCCCGCCTTTCCTGCTACCATGGATGCCGCCCCTTCCGAACAGAAGTACCGCTTGATCTGTGCGATACTCGCCTTACTGCTGTTGCTGGATATAATCTGGGGCATTGGGTTATCGGGTATATAGTAAGTATAGCCCGATGTCTGTAATGTCAACGCTGCTCCATTGCGGTACTGCATCTTGCTGACTTTCCCAAAACTGAACATATTGCCCGCAACAGACGATAAATTCTTATTCGTAAAGTCCATGGGACCCGCCACAATCCCGCCTGACTCGGCATCTACCACCGTTACACGCACCCCCTGATAAGAGTTGCCCGGCCAGTTATAGGCTTTTGTTCCCTGATTCAGTCCTCCTCCACCGCCATCCACATTTCCGCTTCCCTCTGCGTAGGCGGTCAGCGTACCGGACAGCAGCATAATCATCAGCAAAAATACTGCCAATAGTGATTTTTTCAAATTTCCTCCTTTCCGACTTTTTAGAAAAGTCCGCACAAAAAGGGAGCATGACATCTGCCATGCTCCGATACTCATTCCATATTTAATTCATATCGCCAATCTGTTTGTTCCAGTCTCCATCAGAACCTGCGGACTCTCCCTGCGGTGTGCCCGGCTGGTCTACATACCCAAAACCCGGAACATATACCTGTCCGCTGTCATTGGTGCTTCCCCCTGCCGGTTCTTCCGGCTTCTGCTCCGGCTGCGTTTCGTACTGGGGCGGCTGCTCCGGATTCTCTACGGCATCCTTATCCTTGACCTCCGGTTTCTCTGCCGGGGGCTGTGCCTCCTCCTTGGTCTGGGGCTTCCCTCTGTCATTCCCGCCCTGTTCACCTCTGGTATGAATGTCTGTCGGCTCTATCTCGCTGCTTTCCGGCTGTTCAGTTTCCTGTTCGCTGCTCTCCGGTTCTTCTGTCCCCTTTTCTTCCAAAGAGTCTGTCTCCTTCGTAATATCAATTTCGGGAACAATCACTTCTGTATGCTCTGTTTCCTGCTGCACAAAATCCTTTTCCGGTTCTGCCGGTGTTCCGATTTTCATCAGGTAAAAACAAAGCCCTCCCATAAGGCATACCGCTACTGCAGCAAGTATAAAAATCACCAGTTTCTTTTTCTTTTCATATTCTTTTTTCATCGAAAAGACCTCACTTTCCATAAAATTTCTTTTACGGCAAATGCTGTCCTACTTTTATCCAACTCCATCATACAACAGACTTTTGAATGCGTCCAGACATTTCCCGGCAGATCAGAAACTTTTTCTTCAATCTACCATAATGCCTGCACTCCTGTCTATTGTTTTTCAAAACTTGGGCATATAGGCAGCTTTTGCTCTGATCGTCATACGGACAGGCGGCAGAGCCTCCCATCCGAAAGATAAAGGTATCTCCAACTGCACCGAAACATCCGCTTCAAAATTCTGGCTGGCGTTACCCGGTGCAAAGGGTGCATTGCTGATTGATACATTCAAATCCGTTACCCGGTATTCATATCCATTTCCCTGCCATTTCACATGATACGCTCCATCAGGGTTCGTACCAAGCAGGCGGTCAAGCCGGGTATACACATCTCCGTAATCCAGTGTTTCCTCCCAGCAGTCCCCTGTCATAAAGTAGCCGCCACTGTACCCCTCCCTGAGTCCGTCATAGACCTCATTATAGTTGGTGGTCGCCACGGATATAACGGATTCCTGCAAGGCATTCCGTACCCCATAGGCGATAATGGAAAGCCGGAAGAACTCTGCCAGCACACACAACGCAATCAGCAATGCCAGCACCAACGCCACCGTAAGCGGATAGGACATACCTTTTTTATCCTTTATCATTTTTTTCAGTTTTCCCATGCCTGCCTCCGTCACTTATAATAGACTTCACTCTTACCGCTTGCCCTCGCTTTTAGTTCAATGGGAAAGGAACCAAACACAAAGAAACCGATATCCACCCTCTGCGTCAGTGTCACTTGGATGTCTCCGTTTAGCTGCACCTTATTCCCGCTGTAATAATCACAGTTCCACTCTATCTGCGGATCAAGTCCCGTTTCCTGCTTTAACTGTGCAATCCTGCCAGGCACATCCGTACTCCCCACGATTTCTGCCTGTCTGACTATTCTCTCCGCAAAGGAATCAAGCTGCTGTTTCTTCATAAAGACCGGAAACAGTGTCATGGCAAGAGCCACCACCAGCATCAGGCAAAGGACACCGATTGCAACATCAATGTACCCCTCTCCCCTGCGGTTTCGGCACACATCTCTTATTCTTCTTTTCATGGCTGCTCCTCCTAAAACATTCCCGACATTGTTCCGAGTATCTGATAACCCATGACTCCCATGTAAATCAGAAGCATACAAGCCAGCAGCAAAAAGGAATACCTTCTGATTTTCGGTGGACGCTCCATGGCAAGCCTTTTCAGCCTCTGCACTTCAAGCTGCTTCATGTCATGGGACAGCATACGGAAGAATGTCACACCGTCATCTCCCCGGATGCACCCGATTAAGCCCCTTACCACATCGGAAAGCATGGCACTTGATACCCTTGCTTCCAGTCTGGTAAGTGCCGCTTCGTAGTTACCCGTCCTCATATCAGCCGTAGTAATGGCAAGTTCATTCCTTAGTGCCGCACCTGCATTCTTCTGATAAGTCTCTAGCATAGAAAGGATATCGCGACTTGCCATCAGCTCCTGTGTAATGGTTGCTACAAATCTCGGCAGTTCAAACTCGATTTCTTCTCTCCGCTTTTTTACCATTTTTTCCGCTTTCCCGCTCTCGGAAAAGAATGTTCCTATCCCCAAAATCAGAAAGACGGGAAATAAAAGCGGAACCGTTAGCAGACAAGGTATGATACAAACGAATATCAGCCCTACCTTTACATAGGCTTGCGCCATATACAGTTCCGGAGTCATTGGAATTTCTGCGGAACGAAGCGTTGCCGCCAGCTTCCGCTTTTTGTACTCATCCATGGGCAGGAAGCGGGCGATTTTGCCAGATAATTCCATGATAAAGGCATCCGAACTTCTCGCCTGCTTCTTCTGCTTTTTCCCCACGGTCAGGATTGCCCGGCTGGTGCGGTAAGTGGGTACTTTAAAGACTTCCGCAAGAATAAAATAGCTCCCTGCCGTAAAAAACACGGCAAAGAGCAGTAAAATCATGTTCTGCATATATTGTTTTCCTCCTACCTCTTATACTCAATGGGCCTGATATGTTTTGATACTGCCGCCACGGATATAAATACCACTGTTCCGCTGATGGCAAGCAGCACCTTTCCAAAGCCAGTAAACATCAGTGTCTCATACCAGTCCTTATTCAGAAAGTAAAGCAGGGGGATGCTTCCTAAAAGCAGGATGATCATAGTGATGTACTCCTTTACCGGTTCATAAATCAGCAGATCAAGTTCCGATGACACCACACGCATATCCGACAGCTTCGACACAATGGGCGGCAGGGTGTTCTTCAGGTTGTAATCATCCTGACAGGCAACCACTGCATCCACCCACTCATGGAATACCGCATTATCCATCCCCTTTTTCAATCCTTCCAAAGCTTCCGCTGTGTTGGAATTGATTAGTTTCGCCTCCATGAGAAAGTTCCGAAACACTTCCGATACCGGCGGATTTAAGTAGGGCAGATTTTCCTCGATTGCCCGAATAATGGTATTCTTGTTCCGCAGGTAACTGGTGGTAATCATGGATAAAGCCGTTTCCAGCTCCGTATTGATCTGCTTCTTATGCTTGGATGCCGTAAATTTCACATAGTAAAACGGTAAAAGTGCAAAGCCCACTGCCAGCACCGGCACCATCAGCCCGTTATTCATGGTAAGGGCAATCATCACGCCCAACACGAATAAGATCATGGCAAGCACGCACAGCATGGTAAACTGTTCGCTTTTCCCGGTCAGCCGCAAGATTTCCTTTACTTCTTCAAACAACAGTTTCAGTCCTTTAGGCTCTTTCTTCTTTTTACTCTCTTTGATCCGGTTCTTCATGCTGTGATTTTTGGGTCTTAAATACCCCGATAAGCCCTCCAAAAACGCAAACGGTGACAGCTCCAGCATGATAAAACATCCCGCCACTGCCATGATAAAGGCAATGGTCACAAGTAATGTCATAGGTCATACCTCCATTTCTTCCAGTAATTCTTCATAATCTTCACATTCCATACGCCGCATATCCGGCACTTCCTAACGCTTCGCCAAAAGTTGCTCCTGCATCTTTAAAGGCAGTCCGTTCTCACGGAGCCGCTTTTGCAAGTCTTCCGAAAGATTCTCCACCTTCTCATAATGTCCTATAATCTTGGGCTTTCCCTCTACAATGATATTGTCTGTAATATTGAACCTGTACAGGGTACGCATCTTCTTCCTTCCGTCCTGCAATGTCTCACATTCCGTTATCTCCATAATCCTTCGGGAATTGTCCTCCAGCCTTTTTGCAAATGCCACAATCGGAAATGCTTTTGTGGCAAGGTTCTGCAGCGTGGTATCATCCATCCCCGGCTGTTCCTGCTTGCACAGCGTAACCATACGGTAATAGGTATCTTCGCAGGAATTGGCGTGAATAGTGGTAATCACGGAATGCCCGGTATTGGCGGCATTGATAGCCTGCATACTCTCCCCGCCCTTCATCTCCGCTACTGCGATACAATCCGGATTGATGGTAAGGGTGGTTTCCAGCAGCTTTACCATGTCAATATTCTGTCTCGGATCATCAGAAAACCTTGTCACCAGATGCACCACGTTATTCAGCACATTTCCTTCCTCGTCAACGGCAGTCAGATCAAACTCACGGCATCCCTGCTCTATGGTAACAATACGCTTGCTGTACGGCACTTCACCCAATATCCAGCTCATCAGCGTAGTCTTTCCCGAAGAAGTCGCCCCTGTTATGCACATGGATACACCATGGGTAAAGCACATGGAAAGCAGATCCAGCATTTCCCCTGTGGCAGTTCCAAAACCTACAAACTGCTCTTTTGTCAGCTTCCTCGGATTTACAATACGGATAGACACGGCCAGCCCTTTTTCCTTATCAATGACACCATCGCCCATAACCGTAATACGGATCTTGTTGTTCAAATGTCCCACCACAATCGTCTGTGCATTGTCAAAAATCATGCCTGACTTATGCAGGAGCCTTCGGATAACATCGACCGCATGACCGGCACTGTTAAAATGCTCCTTTGCCGGGATAATCTCGCCGGTAGAATAAGTAATCTTGACATCCCGCCACTGGTTGATATTGATTTCCTCCACATCATCCCGGTACAGATAACGTGTCAGGAAAGAAAAGCCTGTCATCTCCCCATAAAGAAGATCGCAAAGTTCTGCCTGCTCCATTCCCTCTACGCCCACGTTGCTCTGTTCCAGATATTTCCCGATATAGGATTCAATCAGTTCCCGGTTCTCGTCCGGGTTGTCACGAAGCACGGAAGCAAAGTTCTTGGATATGTACTCCTGCACATCCTTCAATACTTCCGGAAAAGTGCGGTATACCACACTTTTGTTTAACACCCCGGCAGTTTCATGTATGTTTAATATTTCCTGCAATTCTTTTCCTCCTGCTTAAAATTCTCCCTTGTTTTTCCAGACAAAGGGGCTGTGCACTACCAGTTTCTTTTTCTCTGCCCCCGGCTTGTTTTCACCCTGTTTTGTCTCATACAGTCCAAAGACCTCAACCAGAACTTTTTTGACCTCCGTCTGAAAAGGACCAGCTTCCTTGGAAGTCAACCCATTCCACAGACTTGCCTCATCATACTGTTTCTCCAGTTCCGCCACATACGGGAATACAAAGCCTACTCCGCCATACTGTCCTGCGGCTGCTTCCCATTCCTGCCCGGTCTTAAATTTCCCGATGGCACTTATATATTTTCCATTGTCTGCCCGTCCTTCCAGCATACCCACATGGGACTTGAAGTAGGATATTCCCCGCAGATTGGAAGTTCCCACACGCAGTACCCGGTCTGCCATCTCCATGGCAAGGATGGAAAACACATCCGCTTCAAAGACAGAAGTACAGTCCAAAATCACATAATCAGCCAGATGCCGCAGGCACACAAGAAATTCCACTGCCCTCTCTCTTGTAACCTTGGGATATGACATCAGGTTTTCCCCCATCCTGTACCCCAGCAGACTGATATATTCATTTGCAGGGACAGACACACAGGCTTCCAGTATCTTATTTTGTGTCAATGCCGGAGCCGTGAGAAGTGCTCCCAATGATACTTCCTGCTCCATATCCATAGGAAGCAGGAACGGCACAGAAGGCACAAAGGGGTCACTGCATACCACAACCACATTTTTCTTTTTCTTCGCTATTTCTGCCGCCAGCTTTACCGCCAGGGTAGTCTTTCCGCTGCCGGGGCTTCCTACAATAGCAAGCATATTTCCATGTTCCATCCTACTGTCCTCCTGCGTTCACTTCTACATCATCCACAATGGGTTCTTCCTTTTCCTCCTCCGCGTCTGCTTCTGCTGTTTCCGCTTCCTCTTCCACTTCTTCCGTATACAGTTCTTCTAAGACTTTCTGCTGTTCATCCAAAAACTTTTCGGCCTGTGTGCTGTCCCCACGGAATACCAGGGCAGCATGAAGTTTTCCGGTCTGTTCCAGTTCTGCAAGAAGCCTTGCCTGCTCCGGCGTTGCAAGCACGGTAATGGTGGACGCCAGTTCCTGTTCCTCTCCATCCTCCACATCAGCCTGCACATCATTGTCCGTTCCGCTGCTTGCCGTAGTTGCAATGATCTCCACATACTGAAGCTCAGGCAGTACCAACGTTTCCCTCTTTTCTCCCACATCCGAAGCAATCAGGGTTACAATATCACCGGCCTCCAGTTTCCCGGACAGACCGGCTGCAAAGGATTTAATACTGACTGAGATTGCCCGGTTCTCCCCGTTTAATTTGCCAAGATAGGCATTCTTTAACATGGGAGTATCTGACAGCTTGCTCTCTAAGATATAATCCCCTTTGCACATGTCAGTGTTGGCGTATTTGCCAACCACATCCTCCGCCTTGTAGACTACATTGCCGGGCAGGTTATAGCCGCCCACTTCCACGGTAGTAAGCATCTTCTCCGTAATCTGGTCGCCCTTGTGGATTTCCGTATTCACACGGACCAGAGATACCTTCGATTTCAGTGCATTGTTGAACATCGGGGTAAGACCGAAGCAGATAATCAGCGAAAGGATGATACAGATCAGTCCAATCACAATACGGTTCTTCAATAAATTTTTCACTTTTCTTTCCTCCATTTTTATCATAATTTTTTATGCAGGCAGCATGGCAAGCAGGCATCCCAACGCCAGATACGGCGCCATTGCAAATCCTTTGTCCTCTTTCTTTGCATACGCCGTCTGAAACAGGACTGCCAGAAACAGCCCCAGCATCAGTGCGATATAACCCCGCTTTACGCCCAGCACAAATCCGCAGGCTCCCATCAGTTTGATGTCCCCACCGCCAATGCTTCCTTCTTTCACCAGTGCCGCCACCACAAAGGGCAGCGGCACAAGAACAAGCCCCAGAAGTGCCGGGGCAAATTCTACCTCCAGTAATCCGACCATCAAGATAAGGACCGGTACATAGTCCGGCACGGTATGGGTTGCATAATCATACTCTGCCGCAAATAAAAGCACCTGCCCCATTAAAATACAGGCAAGTGCGTGTAAAGTCGTTCCATAAGCTCCGATAAATACGGCGGTGACAACCGCAGCTGTAACCGCCACATATCCGATTTTTTCAGAACCAGTCAGTTTTTTCAGCAGCATATCCAGCAAAATTCCCAAGAGAAAACTTGCTGATACTGCCACCAGAAAACTATGTGATTCAAGAAACCATATCAAAACATTCTCCTTCCTGCCTACCTTTCTTTCAGCATCTGCAGGCTGTCTCTGATATCCATTCCGTCAATCTCCTTTCCCACGCACACCCAGCCGGGATATTCGTTCCTTGCAAACAGCTCTGCCCGTGGCAGATTGCCCGCCAGCTCCACAATCTTCTCCCTGACAATATCCGGCTTCTTGCTGTGTTCCTCTACCGGTGTATCAACAATGCAATGTACTGCCTTTGACACCCGTTTCGGCTGTCCTTTTGTAGCAATCAGGCATAGCTCCGGATTTGCTCTCGTCCAAAAGCCAAGCCCCCAGAACCATTTTTCCTGCTGCTTCCTGCACCGTTTTACCCAGCAGAAGCCAAGCGTCTTATAAGTAAATCCCCACCTTCGGATCGTTTCCAGCCCCTGTTCCAGACAAGGGAATGTCACCCATAGAAACAGGATGCAGTCATCCGCCGCTATGGACTGGATATCCAGTCCATAGATGTCCTCAATATTCATAGTACGATAGTGATTTTCGGCAGAGCGTCCCTGTCCTTTCTTACTGTACACTTTATAAGCCCACGGAGGATCCACATACAGAATGTTAAACTTCAAGGATGCTCGCCTCCATTTCCGCAAGCCGCAGTCCTATCTCATAGACGATATTGACCGTCACGGAATTTCCCGCCTGCTTATAGAGCTGTGCATCACTGACTCCTGCCGCCTTTGCGCGGTCGAACAGAAAATCTTCAAATGCCTGTAACCGGAAACACTCTTTCGGTGTGAGCCTGCGGATGCGGCAGTACACTACCACTCCCATGTTGCCCTCTGTCAAAAGCGTCTGAGAACACTGCTTTCCCACCCGACCCCTGCTTACCGTACTGTTAGGGTAGGATAGGTTGATTCCATCCCCATGCCTTGCGAGCACATATCCCTGCTTGGTTGCTTCCCGAATAGGCATACCTGTAAAATAAGGACACTGCAGCATCATCACACCATGGCGGTCAACCGCTGTCAGGGTAAAGCCCGGCTCTCCAACATCCTTAAACCTTCGTCCATTCTGCCGCTTGTTCTCCCGCTCCGGCGTTAAAGCCGCTCTCGCCTGTACGCACTTTCCGTCACAGGCTTTACAGTGCAGCACACCGGAGCTTTCCCCAAACCTCGTTATCCCTGCGTTATAATGAGACACCAGACACCGGGAAATCCTTGTCATATCCGGCTCTTTCTTCTGTGTGAGGAAACCGGCATAGTTCTTTGCCCCGCATTCCTCATTCCCGTTCTCTTTCAGGCACTCCATCCATTCTTCCGGCTTCTTGGTCCCGCACAGATACAGTCCTGTCTTTCCTCCGGCACCGCCGCCATCCGCTGTCAGGGTAACGGAAAGCCCGTCCGCATCATAGACACGCTCTCCCTGATAGCCTCCTATAACTTTTTTAACAACCGCTGTGTTTGCTCCGCTGACAGGAAATACTTTTCGTCCACGGATTCCTCCAAGATATCCAACAAGGTACACTCGTTCCCTGTGCTGGGGGACTCCGAAATCCTTACTGTTGACACACTGCCATTCAAGGTCATACCCTGCTTCCCATAAGTTAAGCAGAACTGCGGTAAAATCCCCGCCTCTCTCGCTCGACAACAGATGCTTAACGTTCTCAACGATAAGGAAGCGGGGTTTATCTTTGGTAGGCGTGCTTTTGAGCAGACCAGCGACTGTAAAAAATAGTCCACTTCGTTCTCCGGCAAGACCTGCCCGCTTTCCTGACAGGGAAATGTCTGTGCAAGGAAAACCAAAAGTCCAGATTTCAGCTCTTGGAATCTCTCCTGCTGTGAGCTGCTTAATATCTTTGGCGAACCACTCGCCCGTGCATTTACTTCCATCACAGTGTTCATTTACCTCCTTACTGCATATCCGGCAACAGTTTCCTTCCTCGCATTTTCCGTACTTGCAGTAGGAAAGTCCATACATTGCCATATAACTGATGTTCGCATACTTGTCGATCTCTACATGACCGATACATCTATGTCCGCTTCGTTCCAATCCTCTTCTAAAGCCGCCTATTCCACTAAATAAATCTAAAAATTCCAAACAGACCTCCTGTTTAGGTTTGAGAGGTATTCACAATTCCTTTTGCTTGTCTGGTAGAATAGCATCCTAAAATTTGATTGGTAGACTTGATTCTTTTCATCATGTGCCCCATTCGCTCAAAGCGCGATAGGGATAGATCTGCTGGCTCCTTGCAAAACGTATCATATTGCCCACCTGATCGACTACGCTCTGATTGTTCTGGTCTTTGGTACACATCATCACGCTCCCAAAGATACCTGTCAAAGCCGCAACCACGGTAAATGCCACGTTATTAGAACACAGCCAAATTATGGCGGCTACTGCACCGCCAAAGAGGGAGCCTGCAATACTCTGCAAAAGCTCCCTCCGTCCAAAACCATTGAATAATTCATTTTCCGCTTTTACCCCACTGGGGATATACAGCTCCCACTTCTGTTCTTCCGTAGTTCCTCCTTTCCAGTCCCTCAGTCTGGGACTTCTCATTACCCATAATAGTACATAACAATGTCCTTTATCTGCCAGATGCTCTCTGCAACGATATAGAACAGTACCGTATTCTTTGCCCTTTTCCGGTACTGCGCCTGTTCTTCCTCCGCTCCTTGCAAACGCACCATGCAATAGACAAAACGGAATACCGCTCCCGCCCGGATCAGGCTGATTATGGCTATGGAAATATCATCTAAAGTCAAACCATTCCATCCTTTCAAACTAACTCCATTTACTTTGCCATACCCTTTACCATTCCCACTAATCGCACGGAATGGTAAACATTGTTGATGACTCCGCTTCCACTACCGCCTGCAGGCACAAGAAATTCACGCAGAAAGGATGGTGTCTTAATAGCAAGCACCATGCACGCCATTCCCCAAAATACATTCATGTTGATTCCGATATTTAGCATCATGCCTACGCCCAACTTGCAAAGACAGATCTGAATAACCACTGCGAGGGTACTCTGAAAAAACTTGTTAATGTAGGTCTTAAATACACCCTTATCATTATCCAGAAGCCCCACACATGCCATAGGCATCCCAATCCGCAGGATCATGATTTCCAGTCCCCTCATCAGGAACTGGAAATACAGGATAAAATAGCAGACAACAAAGATGAGTCCGAAGATTGCTGTTGTCAGTCCCAAGGATGAGATACCGTTTACCCACGCCTGCCAGTCATAATCGGTGGCTGCTCCTATCGCTGCCATCAGGTCATCAATCAGTCCCTGTGTGATTTCTGCCATCCATCCGTAGACGATGGGAAAGCAGACCGCCACAGCCACCGCCTGCATAAACCGGATGACAAGACCGGCTGGCTCTGTGTCCGGATCCCCGTCCGTCCACATGACATAACATTCAAACCCTTTTTTCAGGAATTTCAGGATAATCAGGGATACGCCAAACCCAAGCAGGATATCAAACAGTACATCTACCATGCTCCCACCGTTTGCCACCAGCATATACCGGTCGGCATAAAGTGTCATAGGGACTAACTCCTGCAGCATTTCATCAATATAAGCAACTGCTCCATTCAGGACTGCCACGATAAGAAGCACCAGTATAATCTCCAATCCGCTTCACCTCCCTTGTGGTGCAAATTATCTGCCTGTTATTCCCCATCCGGTTCATTCTCTTTCAGGCAGGCATCATAGGCATTTAACACTGCTGTGTTGATTTGACTGCGAAGCTCCGGTTTAATCGGAAAGCATACATCCCTGTATTCATCCTCTTTATCCTTCATACTGGGCATAAATACGGTGATTCCCTTCTCACATTCCACGACACGAACCCCTGTTACCAAAAAAGCATCTGCCAAACACACGGTGGCAAATGCTTTCAACTTACCTGCATCGGTAAAACTCTTTGTAATTTTTGCTGTTACTTTCAATCTTTTTCCTCCATTACATAAAATTTGCCTGCCAGTTTCCCGGCAGGCAGTTCTCATTGAACGTTATGGTTTTTTCCTGTACGATCATTACCCCTGATAATTAAAGAGGTTCTGGATTCTCTGCGTCAGGGTAGGAAGGATGGTGTCCTTGAACAGTGCATAGAGCCCTGCCAGCAGCAACGCACCAACCACAACAGAAATCAAGATTTTCAATGCGGTATCTACGAAACCTTCTCCTTCTTTTCTGGTAAGAACGTCAGCCAGCTTCTTTCTCATACGTCCACCCTTTACATAAGCTGCTACCGCCAGTCTGTTCATAGTGTCATTGATTTTTCTCATAGTGTTCATTCCTCCGAATTTTAAATTTATTTTTTAGGTTGTCTGTATTACTGGTAATAACCAATAATGATATTTAAGGTTGCACTTCCGATTACTGCCCCGATGCAGGACACGATGGCAACCACGATACGGTTATTCCACTTCTTCTGATCCATCTCGTCCGCCGCACTTCTCCTGATGCAGAAATAGATAATCAGAAGTCCAGCAACGACCGGTGCCAGCACCATGAGCCAGGTTGTGGCATCCCCGATCAGCTTTTCTGTTCCTTTTGCCAGTTTGCTCTCACTGATACCGCTTGCATAGGCAGTCTGTGTGTTCATCAAAAACACGGCAAAAGCGGCAAGAAATGTCTTTCCTGCCGCCTTACATCTTTGTAACCATTTATTCATCTTCTTCATTTCTCGTCAGCTTTCCTCCTCTCCGCATAAATTTCTCTGAAAACAGGGTGCCTGCTTGTACCGGAAGTCCCTGCTGTTTCTGCTTTTCTTCCTTCATCTGAAGATCTTTCGTGTAATAAACCCAGATATTCCATAAAGGTATATCTTCCTTTACGCTGGTGAGTACCGGCCTCCTACGCTCCCGTTCTTCCCTTACCCTGCGGTTATGCTCCTTGTCTCCAAGTCCCAGCATTTGGTTAAAATACCACTGTGACAGATCGGGGGAAACCATCATTGCCGGGTGGGAACGTGATACCACGATCTGATATGGTCTTGACACTCTCCGTATCTCGTCCGTTGTCAGAAGATCCCTTGCCACTAAACTTACAGTGCTGCTGGAAGATGGATTGACGTACCGCCCGTGCTGGCTGGATAGCTGATAGCCGGAACAAGTGTATTTCCCTAGCTTATCGCTGATTTCAGACAGGGTTTCCTTATCGTCTGCCTGCAGATAAATCCAGCTCTGACAGTTTGACTTGACAATGGCAGCTGTTTCCTTGTTGTATTTCTCCGTAAGCTGTTCAAAGCTCTGCAAAAAGAAATGGAACCGCATACCACGACCGCCCGCTACGGTCAGCTTGTTCGTCAGGTCATTGATCTTGGTAAAGTTTCCAAATTCCTCCAAGACAAAATTTACCCGGTTTATGAGCCGGCCGCCCCTTTCATCCGACTGGTGTACCAGCAGTTCATAGAGTTGCGACACCATAAGGCTTGCAATGGGATAATAGGTGGTCTTTTCGTCCGGCAGGATAAAGAACAATGCCTGCTTCTTTTTTCCGATATCTGCTATGTCATAATCGCTCTTATGGGTAATGGAGTAGACCGCCCTTGAAGTAAACAGCCTTAGCGTCGTCAGTGCCGAAGTATAAAAACTTCCCTTTGTCCTGCTGGGTGCTACATCAGAGATTGACAGAAGCGCCCTTGCCGGATGCCCCGGCCTTAACTTCTTTACATACTCCTGCATGGGTGTCTTGTTTCCAACCGCCTTGCACATTTCCGCCACGAACCAGTACACATTGGTAAGGTTCTGGTATTCCGGACGCTTGGCATTATCCACCACCACGCAGAGGATTGCCGCCGCAATCGTGGACTTCTCGCCGTTTTCCCATATCTTCTCATTGCTGGTATTATCGCCCACAAGGATATTCGTGATGTCCCATGCGTACATCTCTGCCTTATCCATCTCTCCCCGGTTCACTGCATCAATGATGGGCTGGAGCAGGTTGTAACGGCTGCTCTTTTCCGGATTCTTGAAGTCAAGGCAGATAACATCAAACCTAAGTTTCTCTAAAAACGGTGCGGCATACTGATACAGTTCTGCCTTGGGATCGCTGATAACAAGGCTCTCGCCCGCCAGTGCCATCAGACAAATGGACTGCAGCACCAGCGTCCTCGTCTTGCCGGAACGGGTTGCACCTATGGTAAGCGTGTGGGTATCGTCTGCGATATAATGTATCTTTTCCTTCTGCCCACATTTCGTCATACCTATCACGATACCGCCTTCTTTCAGAATACGGTAGGGATCCTGTCCGTCTCCTTTCTGTTTTTCCTCACAGGCAGGCACATCTTTTCCCTGCTCCGGCTTCTTTTTTTCGTAGGCATACTCTACTATCTCGTAGCCCTCATCCGTTTCCTCTATTTTTGTCTCCTCATTCTCCTTTCTTTCGTCTGCTTCTTTTTCTGTTTCCTCATCTATTGGAACAAAGCTGCCGGAAAGCTCTCTGTCCTCCGACTCTCCTGCAGCTTTGATATCCACCATTTCACTATCCTTTAAAAAATCAAGCCCCTCATACCCGGTGTCAATCAGTTCTTTTATGACCGGATTTGTGGGGCTTATGGTACATACCTCAAACACTCTGTCCTTTTCCTCTTCCCTCATCCATCTGGACGAACCATGCTGAAACTGCCCCACCGGTACGGGTATCTCAATCTCATCCGTCACCTTCATAAGGTCAGACTGATAAGATCTGCTGTTCTGCGTAAAAAACAGCACAGTACAGAGCAGCACAAAGCACTCAAAGGATAAAAACAGCATCCCCTGCTTTGGCTCCGTGAAAAGCCCTGCCACACACTCCCAGACCGGCACCATTGCAAAGGTTTTCATCTGTCCTGCCAATATCCGGTGCAGGGCTGCCGTAAAAAACAGGTTAAACAGTGTTCCTGCTCCCACTAAGATGCTCCCTAAAATGATTTTCTCTTTCTTTTTTATGGCTCCATTCCTTCCTGCGGCGTTTCACTGTCCTTATGTACTTCCTGAGTGGTTATTTGAAAATCATACTGACTCTGTACTTCTTCCCAGACTTCCGGCTTTTATAATCCCTGTAAAGTCCTGCCGGTAAAAGCTGCTCTGCTCACCGTCATAAAGACTGGTGGCAAAAACCCTCCTGCCCCTGGCTGTAGGGCTGCACCCAAAGCCGCCGGTAGCAATCCATAACTGATATGGTCTGCTCCGGTATTCCGGTTTTAGGGCATCATAATTCATCACCAGAATTTTTCCCATATAGTCCTTATCCCGGCTGTCCGGCATGCAGGAATGCGGTCCCAACAGTGCATGATTGTCCGCACTGACCGGATAATACATAATGTCATCCGGCATTTCTACATTATAAATAGGAATACCAAGGCTTTTTGCATGGGCAATCTCACCCCTCATACCCTGACTGATATGTGTTCCCATTACCCAAAGTTCCTCACATTTCTCCAACATGGCAAGCCCCATTTCTAATCCCTTTTCCCGCTGTTCCGGTATGGTATCATTGTAAAACTGTGTAAAATACAGATGAGGTGCAAAGGCAAGCACCCCAAGGGAACAGGCCTTCTCACAGTATTCTGCTGCCTGCTTTATGTTCTTTTTATAATCCTTCTCCGAAGGATTTTCCCCACGAAGGGGACTTGCGATATAGACAAGTTTCATTCCTGCCCCTTTCATGCGCCAAATCCATAATCCACCTGTTCTCCATATTCGTCCTCATCCGCTTCCTCCTCTGCAAATGCTTCCTCATGTACAGTTTCCTCATCCGCTTCTGTCTGCCCCCGGTCAAGCTGCTCCTGCAAAAAAAGGTTTGCCGGCGCGTCTATCTGTGGGATCTGTTGCTCCTGTGCCACCAGAGCATTGTACCTCTCCCTGTATGCCGGATAATGGGTACAGATAGTGGCATACAGGCTTTCCTCGGAAACAATCATTTCCTGACATTCCGGGACCACCCCTTTTAACTCATACAGGGGAAGTGCCGCACTTTGCAGAGTATAATAGAAATACCCATTTTCCCGCCTGCCAAACTCACAGGCATAGGGTGTTAAAAAATCCTCTGCAATCCTCTCATGGACGGCAATCTGTGGTTCTTCTTCGTTCAGTATGTAGATTCCGTTCCAGATGCGCTTTTTATTTTCTTCCCTGTCCCCCGGCGGCTCTATATCATGAAAACGTGCTAAAGCTGCCGCCTGCCCGCCTTTTCTGACTGCCTCCATCTGTTCGGTGGCTGCAAGTTCCATCTTTTTTATCATAACCAGCCGCTTCTGCAGCATTTCATGTCGGAACATTTCCATTGCCTCCCCTTTGGGATAGTAAAGATACCCATCCGACTCCTTTCCCGCCGCAACTGTTTCAGGGGAAAAATCCTTCTCTGCCTGTTCCTTTGGGATCACAATTCCCTCGCCTTTCTCTCCGCATAAGTAATAAATGTTCAGGGCAATCTCAATACAAAGATTGATGTTGCCCCAGATGCTGTCTCCCTGTGGCTGCATCAGCTTCCTCCTTCCTAGCGTTCCATGCCGTTACCCATGGAAAGGGCATCCAGAAGTCTTGAAACGTCAAACTTCCGTTCCTCCCGGTGCAGTTCCGGCACAATCTCCTCCACCCGGTTTACCAGTTCCCCGACTGTTTTCATATCTTCCTCGGAAAGTTCCTCGTCCATGGTCCTTAATTTTACAAGCCCTGCGTGAATGAGCTGCAACTGCGTTTCCGTAAACAGTTTTCTTTCATCCACCAGACCGCTCCGTGTGGCAAAGCTCTCAAATGCTTCCTCCCTGTTGTAAAAATACTGCCTCTGAATAGGTCTGTTGTCATTCTGCGCATCCTGTTTGTAGGTCGAAAGCACATAATCAAACAGCGGATGTTTCTTACAAGCTAAAATAACTCCGTTATGCTCATTCAGCTTCATCACGCCATTTTTCAGTTTCTCAGCCTTTTCCTCCTCGTAAGGCTGGTCGGCACAGATACCACATAAGCTGGCAGTAGCCTTTGCCATACTCCAGAGCCTCTCCATCTGCTTTTCCGACACCTCTACAAAGGGGTTCTTTTCAATCATGTCTGCTTTCGTATAAAATGCAATGGTCTTTCCCTTAAACTGGATATCCACCACATAGTCCGGGGAAGAAGGCTGCGCCACCCCGAAGCCTTTTTTCTCCAGTTCCTCAAAAAAAGCCTTGTAAAATTCTACTTTTGATTTCATAAATTTCCCTTTCCTGTCTGCAAAACTTCTCACACTGTAATCACTTCCGTTCAAGTTATGCAGCACCTCGCCCTGCCTGAACATCCTTTAGTTTCAATCTGTACCTCCTCTCATCTTCTTTTTCAGAGACTGTGCGTACTGCCTGCCATATTTCAGTTCTGCGACTTCAAGAAGCATATCAATCCCTCTTTCCAGCTTTTCTTCTACCTTGGATTGTCCTTTTACATATTCCCTGTACTGTTTTCTGATTTCTTCAGAAGGAATGGCTGCGTCCGTATGTCCCATCAGCCGCTTGTAAAAATACCATGCACAGTCCCCCGGAACAGCACCCATGATGCAGTCTGTGCCACCCCTAGTAAAAACATAGGGACATCCGCTGCACGGATGCCCCTGACTCTTGATTTCATTCATCATTTTAATGTTCATATCCTTTATCCTGATTTCTTAGGAACAATTCTTTTTTCGCTTCCTTCGACAGTTCTCCCGACATACCCTGTCCGTCAAGGAAATCTTCTTCCTGTTTCCAAGCCGCCTGCGCCAGCATATCAAGAGCCTCCATAATCATTCTGGATGCCAGATATTCTCTGTGGCTTTTTAAGTATGCCTCTCCTCTTTTCTCCTTTTCCAGTCTGCATATCGCCTTAACACCGGATAATACCCGGTTTGCCAGTATCTTCTCCGCTTCCTTTTCAAACTTCTTCTTTTGCTGTAAAAGCCATTCCTCATCCGCAGCATATAGTCCCACCATGCTGCACTTGGCATCTACATACCGTTCAAAACACTTCCTGATCTCCGGTATCTCCAAAAGCAGGAATTGTACCAATTCGTCCGTCTTTTCCCTACTCTCCGGCGGTAAAAGCCCATAAGCAATCCTTCCGTGTTCCGGTATCATAGTCCGAAGTACAAAGAGCCTCTCTGAGAGTTCCGATAGTATCTTTTTGTCAAAAGAGACTCCCTGTTCCAGTTCTTCCTCAAACCATTTTTCCGCTGCCTGAAATCTGCCGGGGCTTTTACACCGCAGTTCTTCTTCAAATTCCTCCACCAGCTCATCCGTTATCCGGCGCATTTCCTGTACTGCAAGATTTTTCTCTTTTGCAAAGGCAAGTATCTTTTCCGCAAAAGTGTCCTTTATCATCTGTTTTCGGATGGCATTTGGTATCTGCGGCGGTGTAAACGGATTCTTTACTCTTACAGACTTGTCCCAGAACACCACATGAATATGGGGGTGGCTCTTTTCCCCATGCACCGCAGCCGCCCATAGCAGGTTTTCCCGTTTGATGCCGTTTTTTCCTGCAATTGTCATGATGTGGTTTTCAATAAATCTCTGCCAGCTTTTCTGATCCTTTAGAAGAAGCTCTTTTGCTGTATCTTCTGCAAAGGACACCACGCTGCGGTACATGACGATTCCCTTTTTAGAATTGGCATAAGATAACTTCGCCACGTCCTTCCAGTCCCCAAATTCCGTAACAGCACCCGGCTCCAGTTTTCCGAAAAGCCCGTGATTCATCTTTTCATTCTTCAAAACCCTTGGTCTGGTTGCAATATACCGGACATGTGCATAGTTTGCTCCTGGTGTGTCCTTTTTGTTCGGATGCCGGAAACGCTGCTTATACACTAAGATTGACATTATTTTCTACCTTTCTGCTACCTTTCTCCGTATTATTTTGTTGTACTCTGTCACATTATCTGCTAAAATCAGGAATACAAACCTGCAAAGGAGAATTGCCTTGAAACATACAGCAACATTAGAAGATACGCACCATTCCTTTGATGAAATGGCTTCCTCGTTACAAAATCATTTTCAGAAGATTAATCCGGAAGAACCGGAAAACGTCAAACTTGCCAACGAATACTATAAATGGACTTCCTTAAAAACAAATCTGATTCTGAATGAAAAAGCCTTTCAAATACCCTCCTCCGCCCTGCCTAATGTCATCAAGCTATCTGCATTTAAGTGGCTGCACAGCGATAAACAGGCAGTGGTGTCAAAATACTATCAGTACGATAAAGCTACTGATAAATATGTGATTGCCGTCAAAAAAAGTATTGTGCCGGAACCGGATATTGAACTGATCATGCGCTCTCTTGTACTGATTCGGAAAGCTGTCATCTGGGTAGATTTCGGTTATAACATCGGCACGGAATTTGGCGGCAGGCATCCGGCAATCATACTGAAAAATTTAAAGGATTCCCTTATCGTTATTCCTTTATCTTCCCAGATGCCCAAAACTATGGACTACAATATAATGGTTGATAAGGTCTACGGTTTTCCTGAAATGCTGCGCTGGGCAAATGTAACAAGGATTACACAGGTCAGCCTTTCCAGAGTCCACTTCGAAAAGTTTGGTGATGTAAAACCCGGCGTATTAAAAGAAATCCGTGAAAAACTGGTTTCCTGCGGTATCATTTAGGCTTTTTCTGCATACTTTATTACTGCTACAAAATGTTTGACATCACTGCTGCTTTGTGCTAGTATGATGATGTAAACGCAGGAGCAATCCTGGTAATTTTGTAACCGTGAAGCCGTCATTTATGGCGGCTTCTTTTCGTACTATAATATATTTGATACCGTTTTCACTGCTTTTCTACCGCTCCCACTCTTCCTCTCCTTCCCTTTCCTCTGCATCTGCTTCTTCCATTTGGTCCGCCAGCCGCTCTCCCATTCTTTGCAATCCTTCGTATATCCTCTTTGTTTTCTCATAAGGTGCTGCATCCAAAACCAGCTTTGGCTCCCCACTTTCATTCTCCTGTATCAGCACAGAAACCTCTCCACTGGATATGAAGATAGCGTTGCAGGCAATCTCCATCCACGGATAGGTAAGACGGGACAGTTCATGGGGCGTGGCGGTCGTCCTGCTGTTCCATGAGAAAAGGTTATGTGCCATAGACAAAAGCTGGCTCTGATACTCCTCCAGATTTCCTTTACATGATCTTTTGATTTTGTCAAAGGAAATACCATATGGATCCACACATTTTTTTGCGGCCTCAAAAAGCTCCGGTACACTGGATAAAATGTAAAAGGCTGCCCGATAGTCAGAATCCAGTTTCTTCCCTTCGGTCAGCCCTACAAGATGCTCATATCTTTGTGCCTGATTCACTTTTGCCCTCCTCCCAATAATCACTTAATAACTACTCTCCCATACATAAATCCGCTTCCTGTTCTTCTTCCATGAAATCATCATGATCACACATTCCTGTTATTTGATCTAGAAGTTCCTTGGTCTGTATGGGACTGGTTGCCATAGTCAGCTTTTGTTGTCTGTAATCATAACTGTACACTTCATCAGACAGCACTTCCTCAGGTGCAACCTGTGTTCTATTTATTTCCATTACCATGCGTTGAAGTTCCTCCGCATTCATATCTCCATTATCCTTCATCAGGATAACTTCATGGATACTGCTGGGAAGAATGAAAAAATTACTTTGTGTTGCTTCCCCGATTTCCTGTAACAAATTTGGATAAAGTATGGCTGTTGCACCATTAATTTGGGCTATATTTGTAAGGACATACTGTTCATAGGGTAAGATTTCCTTGCTTTTTTCTGCCCTTTGATCCTGCTCTGGTATATCCAGATTAAGAAAGCTACGAAATCCCTCCTGTTCTTCTTCCGAAAGTGTCCCCATACAACCAGAAAGCAAAATCTCTTTAATGTTCCTCATGTCCGGCTTAAAAATTCTTTCCGTATTTTTTAGTGCCTGCTCATATATTTCTTCTCTTGAGATTCCCCACATTTCCAGCATACCTGACTTAACCATGAAACTCGACATTCCCTTTTCCTGATTGTTTGTGCATAAAACACGCACAACGGATGTAATATCTGTTTCAGCGATATCTCTGCGTACAGCATCTCTCAAATAATCCTGATTATTGTTTCTATTCAATGCCACCACATACAATCTGTTTTTCACACTCTCGTAGTCCTTTACCTCAAACGGAAGCAAATTTTCATTGTTTTCCATGTTTTTTTGGTATATCCGGGCAATAGCGGTCAAAATATTTTCCATATTCCCATCATCCTCATATGTTCGATAATAATCTTCAAGATAAACATTAGGAACAATTCTGTCCTCTGGACGTTTAATACATATTGCATGAAATTTCTGATTATTATTTTTACTAACCTCCTGAATTGTCACATCTGCATTTGCGTATTCTTCCGGCAAAAAAGACAAAATCTGCTCCTTTACCTGTTCCATAAATTTTTCATACGTCATGGTTCATTCTCCTTTTTCTATAATTTTTCAGCCAGTTCCCGCAGATTAGCTGTATCCTGTAGGAAACTGTTGATCTGGAAATCCTTTTTTTGCATATAATCCACACCCAGCTTGACCGCTTCGGAAAGCATCTGGTCAAAATCGTCCTCACTCCCCTCATTGGCAAGGTTCATCAGAACCTTAATGAGAAGAAAGAAGATTGCTCCATTGATTTTTCCTATCTTCATGAGCATCTTTGCAAGACGATCCGTGTCATGATCTGCAATCGCCTTGATTTCGTCCACATGATATACTGCTGTAATCTCCTGCCGGATGATGCGGGCAATAAAATCTATATCCTCACGGCTTCCCTCTATGGAAAGCCCTTTCTCCACATATCCCCGCACCAATTCCGATGTCGTGGTATGATTTTTGGCTGCCAACTTATCCAACGTTTCCAAAGTCTCCGTTGTAAAATTGATAGAACGCTTCTGTGTCAGCTTTTTGATACTTCCACCTCCCATTTACGGTTCTTCCTGCAAGGGTTCTGACAGGAACCCCACACATTATGAGATAACCCCGTTGCAGGCTTTGCCTACAAGCTGTTTTCCGGCGGTGTGGAACCCGCCTATTCCCGCCTTAACCACCAAGCTGAGCTTGGTGTCAAGGCCGGTGTGCACAGGCACACCCGGCCGCGGAGCAGCCTTTTTCCTAAAAAGCGGAAAAACAGTATCTTACGGCTCCATGCCCTCGTCCTCTGCCTCGGCTTCTTCAGATGCCCTATCCCGCAGCAGCTTAGCAAAATACTCCACCGCTTCCGCTTCTTCCGGCTTCAGCACAAGCTCCACATTGTGCTTCTCATAGGTACGCCCACGCCCATTCAGCATAAGGGAACATTCTGCAGCAATCCGGGACATCCAAAAGAACGCATCTGCTCCTTCCTGCAAAGTCTTTCCCGTAGCAAACCGCAGGCTTTTCTGCTCTCCATCTTCATCACAGTAAATCAGGTCAATATCCAGATAGATACCTTCACTGCCGCCAAAATTAGGAACACACAGGGCAAAATTGAAGTCCGGCAACTCCCTTGTTTTCGTCCTCATATCCACATCGTAAAGAAAATACTCGTCCGGAAGCATTCCCTTTTCTTTCAAATGGGCCTCCAGCTTCTCAAATGTCTCTTTTGCATCCGCCATTCCGATATGCCTTACACGATGCTGTTCATCCGGCTCACTCCACCGGTCTAACTCAAAGGTCTTTATTTTTTCCATTTACCGCTCCTCCTTTCCCGCTATCTTTCTTCTTGAAAAGTCTCGTCCACTTCCAAGGATGCTTCCAAGTCCTGCCGGATATCTTCCCTGCTCCCTCTCACAGATGTACCATGAGTACTGTATTCCTCAAAGAACTGTTCCTCCATTTCCATACTGCAGCAGGCTATCTTTCCGCCCCTCGGAAACAGGAAATGCAGCGTGTTGTCGGACGGCTCCTGCTCCACAGGTACGCCGTCCATAATCTCATCCACATCGCCTATAAAGCTCTGTGGGCTGTTTAGAATATTCCGAACCAGATAGACCGGGAGCTGCACCTGCCATAAGCCATAATCATCTTCTCCATGATGCCAGAAGACATTTACAAGCTCATAATATTCTCTCCCGTCAATCTGTTCCTTGGCATGATAAAGAAACGGACTGTCTGTTTCCATTTCTGTCCGCAGACGAATGATCTCTGCCAGTCGTTCCACATCTTTTCTTATATTCTCCGGCACCTCCCCGCCAATATAGCTGCCATTCTTAAAAGAGTCTGCTACACAGTCAATGTCAACAATCTTAGAATCCATGCCAAGCTGCACCGCATCTGCAAGACTCATGTCAAAATATTTTTCCGCTTTTTCTTCCGTTCCGCACTGATACAAAAGAAGCCGGGTTAAGATTCCCCTTATTTCTCTCTGCATCTCATCCGGTAACTGGCATACATATACCGGTCTCATTCTCTACCTCCAGTCTTTCTTCACCTTCCCAGCCCCTCCTCATCTTCCTCGTCTTCCGTCATGCTCTGCTGTTGTCTGGGCTGTTCATAAAGAGAAGTCAACACTTTGTTGAAATCTTTCTCTGTGGGTGTCTGTATGGCGACCTTATACCCTAATGACTGATAATGCTTCTTCGCTTCTTCTGCCCTTACCTGACCGTGATTGTGAGGTGTACCGTCTGCAAGTTTCCCGTCCACATCATTGTCATAGCAGAACACGATTTCATTGACCTTGGGATGCTCCTCTAAGAACCGCTTCAGTGCCCTGTCTGACAGGCAGCCTTCCGATATCCGGTAGTCCTTTCTCCAGTCATATCCCCGCAGCTTATAAAGCGTGGCATGGCTCATGGCATCAATAGGTGCCTCAAACTCATAGACACGGTTGCTTTTTCCCTCCATGAGAAAACCGTAGGTCTTATCCGAGTTCTCCATATCCTGCCGGAAACTGCTGCCTGCACTGGGACCACGCAGGGCGCAGTATCTTGGTGTCCCCTTGCTGTCATACCCGACAAACGCACAATTCCGGCACACTTTGCCGCCTATTTCCTGTCTTGACTGATATACTTTTGCCTGTTTCATCATGGTCTGCACAATTTCCGGATCAATCTTTCTTGTCTTTGTCAGGTACGCAAATACCCGGCGGTCGTCCGTGTCCCTGGGCGGTAATACCATCGTTCCCCGTTCTGCTTTTTCCTGTGGTGCCACTATGTGGGCGGTCTGTTCATAAGCCCTGCACCCCAGTATCTGTTCCATAGCCTCCCTCTTTTTCAGTCCCAGATAATTCATGGCAAATTCAACAATGTCGCCGCCCCGTTCTTCCGTAAATGAATAATAGCCACGGCCATGCTTGAACAGGTACAATCCCCCATTGTGCTTCACATGAACCGTGGCCTTATCGCTTTTCTCAATCTCAAAACCATTTCTTACCGCAAAATCTATAATATTCGTATTATAAATCTGCCGCATTTGTTCTTCCGTAAAGGGCATTGGTCTGCCCCTCTGCTGTACCTGCAACTTCTTTCCTCCTTTCCATCTACCGCTCATTTTCCATATCTTCCCCATCAAATCTATTCATCTGCTTCAAATTATCTGCACTGATGACAGTATATCCCGTTTCTTCCATATGTTCCTTCTCTTTTGTGTATTCCGCATCTTCTCCGTATGCCTTATATAAGGTAAATCCCTGTTCCTTGATATTCGCCATCCATTGGTCGAAAAATCCCATCAGATCCTCCATCTGCTTCTCGGTTCTGTCCCCGGTTTCGTAATAGATGCCCATGTTATCCTGCGTGTAAGATAAGGCATAGATACAACGCTGCGTATCGTCCAGCATGAACGTAATCTCCGGATCACGCATCCTGTCCCCATTCTGTGTATAATAGTGTGCAATACTGTACTCATTCTCTCCGATGGTTTCAAGCACAAGGTCATCAAAGCCGTCCTGTTTGAATTTCATGTAAGTATATGTACCCTCAAATAACTCCGGTGCCAGCTTACGCAGTTTCCGGTAGATACTGTTTCCATGGCTTTTTCCCGCTTTTTCCGTTCCTTCCTCGTCTGCATCCGCAAATTCCAGTTCCAGATTAAGGGATACCTGTTCTTTCAGAAGCTCCGACAGCTTTTCTTCCTCAGAAAAGGGGCGCTCTGCCTGCACTTTCGCCGCTTCAAACTGTTCTTTCAGTTCTCCCAATTTCCTCTCCTCATCTTTCAGATACTGCGGTATCTTCTCTGCAAGATTCTCAAGCCTTGTGATATTTCCCAGTGCAGATTCACCGGCATCCACCTGATAACTGCCTTCCCCTTTCAGGCAGAGAAGTACATCCTGAAATGCTCCTCTTTTCAGCATTACCTGTAAACCGGCGTAGGTCCCGGCTGATACGGTGTCTCCTGCCTCATGCCCCAGGTTTGCCATCTGCATCTTCAGATATTCACCCGCCTTTGTCCGCTCGTCAAACAGCCTGTGATTTAAGGTAATAGAAAACTCCTGCGGCACCTCTTTCTGATACAGCTCTGCATCGGCTTTTCTATGTTCTATCCTTTCTGTACATTTCTTAATTTCCTGAGGATAATAGACCGTAATCTTGTTCTGCAAGTCCGTATGCTCACTTTTCCAAGCCGATTTCAGTGTCTGCAGGCGATAGACCTCATTATCCACCTCCATTTTCCTCTTAATCTTAGGATCCGATACAGCAAGAGCCTTGAACTCGGCATACTGAAGCACTACCTCGTCCACATCCTCACAGCTCCTAAGCGCACTCCGGCCAGTCATGATCTGGCTGATATACCGCTGCTTTTGTTCCAGTATCTGCCAAAGGTAAGCATCAAAGGTCTGCTCCGTGATGTAATTAAAGATAGATATCTCATCATTTTCATTTCCCTGCCGCAGGATGCGCCCGTTACGCTGCGTCAGATCAGCCGGCCGCCATGGTGCATCCAGATTGTGCAATGCTATCAATTTATCCTGCACATTCAATCCTGTTCCCATCTTCTCCGTGCTTCCCAGCAGTACACGGACAATTCCGTTCCGTACCTTTTCCAGCAGTTCTGCCCGTTTTGTGTCCGTATTGGCGTCATGTATGAAAGCTATCTCTTTTTCCTCCACTCCAAGCCGCACCATCTCCTGTCTGAGTGCCTGATAGAAGTTAAATCTGCCGTCCGCCTTCGGTGTTCCCTTATCGCAGAAAATGAGCTGTGTGGAATGCTGCTCCTTAGTGTCATGGTAGATTTCTGCCACACCTCTGGCACAGGCATTGAGTTTGGTGTCAGGATCGTTATCCAGCGTTTCATCCAGAATACGGGGATCCACGGAAAGCAACCTTGCCTCGTTTGTCAGCTTTAAGAAATTATCCTGACTGCTGTCTACCTCCTTATTACGGATTGCTTCTGCCCTTTCCACCAGTTCCTCCATGATGGCTTTCTGATCCGGCGTGATAGCTGTCTTTACCACCTGCATTTTTCCCGTTTTTAGTTTCGGAACCGGCAGGTCCAGCATATCCGCTGTCTTGATGTCTGCCACTAAAAACAGCATGGACATCAGTTCCGGCAGATTGTGGAACTTGGCAAATCTTGCTTTCATCTGGTAGCCTGAGCCTTCGGGTTTGATTTCCAGCGATGATTCCACCTTGCCGAAGGTGCTTGCCCAGGAATCAAACATAAGCAGTCCCCTGCGCTTTAATTCGGAAGGCTGCAAAGTCTTTTGCATAACATAAAGTTCCGACATGGAATTAGATACCGGTGTGCCGGTGAGATACACCACGCCATGTTCATTCGTGATTTCATTGATATACTGGCATTTCATGTGCATATCCATGGCACGCTGGCTGCTCTGTCCTCCCACGCCCGCCACTCTCTGCATCTTGGTATAGCTGTAATTATTCTTATAGGCATGGGCCTCATCCACAAACAGGTTATCCACGCCCAGTTCCTCAAAGGAAATCGTTCCGTCTTTCTTCCCTGCATTATAGAGCCTGTCAAAACGGTCCTGTAAATTATGCCTGAATATCTCCATCTGTTTTAAGGACCATGTTTTCCCGGAAAGCATCTTCATTTCGTCTATCTTCTTTGTGATTTCATCAATCTCCTCCTGCATGGTAGCTAACTGCCGCTCTCTTGAAAGAGCGATCAGTTCAAAGGAACTGTGTCCCATGATGATACAGTCATAATCCCCTGTGGCGATACGGCTTACAAACCGTCTCCGACGTGGCTTTTCAAAATCTTTGTTCGTTGCAACTAAAATATTGGCATTAGGATAAAGCCGCATAAACTCTGTCGCCCACTGTTCTAAGGTATGGTTCGGTACTGCAATCAACGGCTTGTTACATACTCCCAGCCGTTTTCTCTCATAGGCAATAGCACAGGCTGTCATGGTCTTACCGGCTCCTACCTCATGCGCCACCAGAAGATTCCCGTCACTGTAAATACCCATGGCTACCGTGTCACGCTGGTGTTTTCGCAGAGTAATGGCATCATTCATATCCGGCAGCATCAGGTCATCCCCGTTGTAGGTTCTGGGACGGATGTTGTTAAAGCGGTCATTGTAAAGCTGCGTTAATGCAGCCCCTCTCTCCGGTTCTGCAAACAGCCATGATTCAAACTCCATTTTGATCTGTGCCTGCTTCTCCCTTGCAAGTAGGGTTTCCCGCTTGTTCAGCACATACCGCACCTTTTCTTCCCCAGTCTCCGGATCCTCATACTCCTGCCTGTCACGGACTTCCACCGTTTTCAGGTTCAGGGTATATTCCATAATCTCGTAGGCATTCAATCGTTCTGTCCCGTAGGTTTTATTTGCGGCAATGGAATCTCTCTCAGCCCTCTTTTCAGTAATGAAATAGGTTCCTGTATATTCCGCAAACTCGATATGGATATTGCTGTCCCTGTTATGCTTGCTCGTTGCAAACTTCTCATACATAAAATCCTGATAGTATTTCACCGGTATCCATGTAGAGCCAAGCACGAAACTGATGTCCTCCGGCTTTAACGGTTCCGGCTGCACCTGCTTTAGTGCTTTCACGTTCCGCCCAAACCACTCCGGGTACTCCTCTTCCGCCAGAACAGCCTGCGCCAGTTTATCCTTTACGTAGCCGCTTAAATATTCCTCTGCAAGCACCCAGCCGGACGTGGCATCTCCTTGCCGCCACTTTGCCGGATCCTGATATACACGCTCCCCCAGTTCCTCCAGAATATCCTCCTTGCTGCATATCTGCCCGTCCTTACGGTACAGATACTGCATATAATCAAGGTCAAACTTTCCTTTGGCATTCATGGTAATGCGCAGGGTTTCCTCCACATTGTCTGCTGTTTTTGGCATACTCTTTGGACGGATCGTGGCCTTATGGAATACTGCTGTCTTTTTGTACTCGCCCTTTACCTTTTTCCCATGCTCGTCCTTTACTTCTTCCTCAATGGAACGTAAAAGCGGAGAATCTGCATCCTTGGAAAATGCCATGACATTCCCCTGCAAATTGAGATACCCATATTTTTTTATATAACTGTCATACTCCCGGTTCAGACGGTCTAATAATTCTTTCAGTCTCTTTTCATACTCCATGGTGGGCAATTCCCACCCCAGTTCAGGATCGCCGTGAAGCTGGAAGTCCATCAGTTCCCGCAGGGCATCACGGATGTGGAGCATCCCGTCTACCCTCTCTGCCTTTTTCCCTGTCAGCTCCTGACGGTACATCCGGGAATCTTCCCGGTAATAGAAAGCGTCCCCCACCTTGGTATAACTGTAATTCTTCACATCCGGCGTTGCTGGAAGCCACTCTTTGATAACCGTGTCTTTGTCCTCCGATAGTTCACTTGCCGGTTCCTCATACTGCCCATGGAGCCTGCCTACTGCTTCCTCCAGCAGTTCACTTAAAGTTTTATCCGGGTATGGCTTGCATGTTACAAAATCATGGCTTCCATACATACCGGTTTCCTGTGCCATGGTTCCCAACACCATCTCCGGGTGATCTATGAAATAACTGTTGTAGGGGATTCCGTTCTCGTCTTTTTCCACGGAAAGCCACGGTGTATTCCTTTCATCCGGTATGATTTCCTGCTCCCGCTTTTTCAGAAACAATATGTCCGTGGTCACTTCTGTTCCTGCCACCTGTTTGAAAGCATTTTCCGGCAGACGGATGGCACCGATCAGTTCCGCCCTCTGTGCGATATACTTCCGCACAGACTGATTCTCCTTATCCATGGTGAATTTTGTGGTAATAACTGCAAGGATGCCTCCGCTTCTTACCTTATCCAGACTTTTCGCCAGAAAATAATCGTGTATCTTGAAGTTATAACGGTCATACCGCCTGTCACTCACTTTGATATTGTGAAATGGCACATTTCCCACCACCACATCAAAGAAGCTGTCGGAAAACTCTGTGTCCTCATACCCTTTGATAAGAATGTCTGCCTGCGGATATAATTTCCTTGCAATGCCTCCAGCAATGGGTTCCAGTTCCACTCCATAGAGTCTTGACTGGTTCATACTTTCCGGCAGGGCTGAGAAAAAGTTGCCTGTCCCCAGTGCCGGATCCAGAATGTTTCCTGACCGGAAACCAAACTGGTAAAGTGCCTGATAGATAAACTCTATGACTTTCTGATCCGTATAATAAGAGGTCAGGGTTGAAGCCGATGTCGACTGCATTTCCTCCTCTGTCAGCAGCTCTGAAATCTCATCATATTCCTTTTCCCAGCCTTCCTTTCCGGGTGTCAGGGCATTGGCAAGACCGCCCCAGCCAACAAAACGGGCTAAGACGATCTGTTCCTCCGTAGTTGCAATACGGTTCTCCTGCTGTAACTGTTTCAGTAGCCTGATTGCCTCCACGTTATTGCGGAACTTTGCTTTAGGACCTCCCTCGTACAGACGATGCTCCGGCTGATAGTGATAATTCAGTGTACCGTCCCGAAAACGCTGTTCCATTTCCTTTGCCACATCCATGGCATACTTCTCATTTGCCTGCCCGATGCGGCTCATGTTTTCTATCCGTTTCTTTGCTGCTTCCGAAAAATCTCCATCCTCTACGGACTGCACAACCGTCTGAGCCACTTCTCCCTCTGTGTAATTGGGTTGCAGAAGCTCTGCATTTTCAATCAGGACTACCGGCAGTCTCTCTATGACCTTATATCCATGAAGCCCCTGTAGCTGCTCTATATCTCCCAGTTCAACCGTATGGTTATCGTCCAGATACTGAAGCACTTCAAAGATACGGTCGTCATACGCAATCCGGCTTCCCACTGGGAACGGCATATATCCGCTCTTTATTTCCTCCGGCTCTGTTTCTTCCGGCAGTATTTGGTCGCCCCCTTTTCCGTCATCCTCGTAAGGACCGGGATAAAGTTCAAACAGGCTGAGCTGTCCGTCCTCATGGTCTTTTCGGGAACCAAGCTGCATATCTTCTATTTCATCAGGAATATTGAAATCGCCAATGGCATCTTCTTCCTCATGGTATGGGATATACTCGCTGTTCTGCATCAGAGAACCTATCACATGGGTAATCACATCCCACGAAAGCCGCACAAAGCCCTCTTCCCCGAAAAAGAAATCCGCCACATCCTTTCCCGGCATGATTCCCCGTGTTCCGTCACTGCTTTTTTGCAGTCCGTAATCAAGGTAAATATCCCTGACGGCATTCCTTTTCACAGCCGGATCTGTCTCTTTTGCAAACACCTGATTGATACGGTCATACAGTTCCAAAGGAAATACGCCGGTATCGGTCAACAGGCTCTGCACTTCCTCCCAGTCCTTATGCTCCCTGATATTCTCTTTTGTCGCTGACTGCGGAATATGAAAAGAGGAACCCTCTGCGGCATGTTCCGCTTCGGATTCCTCTGATGCTTTTTCGGTATTCTTTTTTACAGGCTCCGGCTCTGCCGCTTCCTCTTTTTCTGCTATCTTAACTGGTACACTACTTCGTGCAGGATGATCTCCTCCGCCTGTCTGGTTATCATCTCCATGTGTCCGGCTCTCTCCAGCATATCCTCGGTCTCCGGCATCGGCTGTACCTCCAGAAGCTGCTGAATCAGCGTTTCTTTCTTCGCTTCTGCTTCCTTGTCCACCTTGGCTATCAGCTCGTTTATCTGTCCCAGTGCGATCAGCTCCGACAGTCTCTGCGGGTACTTCGACATCATGTAGTCCTTCCATCTTCTCCCGAACATCCCTGTCGGTCTTAAGTCGTACTCCTTGTTCACGGATATCTGAAGGTTCGGATACAGCATCCCGTCCTCCCCTTTTGTGTATTCCAGTTTCGCTAACGGTTCTCGGCTCATATCTCTGACTCCTTTCTTCCTTGATTTCCTCAATCTGTTTATGTATCTCTGACAATACCGGTCTTGCTATGGCGCAGGTATAATACCCAAGTCCCATGAACAATTCCAGACTTCCAAAATGGCTGATATTCTCAAATGCCCCTGTCTCCTCAAAAATCTCTGCCTTGATTCCGCATTTCTTGAAAACAATATAAGCTGCACTGTCTGATACAAGTTTTGCAAACTCTGCCTGCACTGCCCCTGCAGGAAGTCCATACAGTACACTGTTCTCATCCTTTACCTCTACACGGGAAAGATATTTTTCAAAAAACGCATCCGCCTGCATACCGACAAGCTGGCAGAGACAGTTTTCAATACTATTCTCGTCTGTCCCAAACTGTTTATGGAAACGGTCTAATATTTCCGGCTGATACTGCCTCTCCAAAGACCAGACCGCACTCATGGCTCTCCGAAAACCCTCATAGCCGCCACGGGTATCTGCAAGGTCAAAATAATAAGCAAGCGTGGCTTTCGGATTATTCATATCCACAACGCCGATGCCTTTGGAACCGACTTTCAAATATCTTCCGGTCTGTTTCTCCCAACCCATCTTCGTTGCAAGAAGTCCCGCATCCGGTCTTTGCACATAAATCAGCACATTCTTGTCAAAGGACATCTTGTAGTATTTTGACACACTGGACAAAAGCCCCATCCACTCTGTCCTGTTCCGTGTCAATGCCTGTACTGACTGGCGGTACAGGTCTACAAGGTAGGTTTCTCTACCCAACCTTCTGCTCCGTATTTTCGCTGTTCTGAGCGAAATAAAACTCCAGTGCCTTTACAATCGTATCCTCGATTTCCTTTCTGCTCTGCTCCCTGCCAAAAAATCTGTTGATGACTGTCTCCTTGATTTTGATGGGGTTCGGGCTGCCACTCCTTGCAGCCTTCGTTTTTTCTCCGGTAATGATCTGCCGCAACAGTTCCTCTGTCAATTTGCCTTTCTTAGCATAGTCATGTATCAGCGTTGATTTCTTAATATCCACACCATGCCCCGCTTCTATCATTTCCGCTATTAAATATTGTTTTTCTTTCTCTTTTATGAAAGAAATGTCATAAGCTACTTCAAAAGCAATTTTCCGATTATCAAGAAGCTCCATAAGTGGGGAAATCAAAGAGGCTATGCGAAGATACTTTGCAATTTTATCTTTCCCAAGACCGTATTCCTCGCTGACTTTTTCATTAGCATTTAACTTTTTCTGAATTTCAGAACAAGTCCCGTTTTCCCCAATTTCATGCGGGTTTACGAGCTCTTCAATCTCTTTTATCATGTCATTTCTCCGCCCTTGGCTTTTGATTGCATCATAGTGCTGTTTCAGACAATATGCCTTTTCAGAGGGCCTTAAATCATCAAAGGAACGCTGGCGCAGATTTGTCTCTGTCGCAATCAGAACGGCATCCTCATAGGTCAGATTTTCCTTGATTATGACCGGACCTTTGGTAAGTCCGGCGATACTTCCTGCGTTCTGTCTGTTATGTCCGCTTAAAATCGTGTTTTTTCCGTCATGTACCCACACGATAAGCGGTTCTAAGATACCAAACTCACGGATGCTGTCTACCATGTCCCAAAGCCGTTGTCCGGTATAAAGCTTGAACTTATGATTTGGAAGCGGCTCCATCACAGCAAAGTCCATCTCCGTGATTCCCGTTCTTCCGTTCTTCTCCTCCGGTTGGCTTACTTCTTCCTTGGTCTTGAAATCAAAGAGGTCGTCCATACCGTCCAGAGAAGAATTAAGCAATGTGTTTCTTGCCGGTATCTTTGGTGTTCTGGTCGCCATTTTCCATCAACTCCTTTACAAATTTTTCATAGGCTTTCGCCGCCGGATTATCCGGTTCATACTCACAGATCGTCATACCATACTCCACAGCCTCCGGCACTTTAATAGACCGGGGGATACTGTTCGTAAAGATACGCACTTTTTCCCCAAGTGCCTGCTGTAACTGCGCTTTCACACGCTTTGATACCTTTGTACGTTCATTATCCATGGTAATAAGGATTCCTTCGATTTCCAGTCTGTCATTTGCATGGCTCTTGATTCTGTGGAAAGCCCTTAAAAACTCTGCCATTCCTTCTACCGCCAGCGTTTCCGACTGTACCGGAATAATCAGACTGTCGCAGCATATCATCACATTTATCATGGCTGTCCCCATTTTCGGCATCCCGTCAATGAGGATATAGTCATACTGATCCTTAATGGTGTCCACAAACTCTTTCAGCTTGTATTCTGCAAAATCAGTATCACACATCAGCTTATCAAAGTTATCCAGCTTGTTATTCGCCGGAATTAAATCTACTCCTGTCTCTGTCTTTATCATGTAGAACCCTTTATCCGGCAGTTCTTCGTTCATCACGATACACTTCAAAATGTCATAAATTGTCACAGAAAGCTGCTCTGGTGCGGTCACTCCGCAAAGTTTTGTTGTGTGCCTCTGCCCGTCAAAGTCAATCAATGCGACCTTACAGCCCTCCTTAGACAGCAGATATGACAGGGTTGTGGCGGTCGTGGTCTTACCTACTCCGCCCTTTCTGTTTACAATTCCTAAAACCTTGCCCATACGTTTGCTTCCTTTCTCTTGTTGAATTTGTTATTTTGGTTACATTAGATTCTCATGCAGGCAGCGAGCCAAGGTCAGGCTTGCTGAACCTTGGCGACTGCCCATGGTGTCAATTTCATATGACACTTGGATAAAAGTAGGACTGTTCACTTACCTCCTCTGTTCTTGTGCGGCAGCTAAATCAGCCTCTATCCTGCAATTTCCTTTTCCAGCCTTTTTCCGGGCGAAAAAAAGCGGGACTAAAAGAGCCTGCATAGAAGAAGGCTAATTTAGTCCCACTCAAAATTCATTTTTTGCATTTTGTAGCTTATTACCGCAAACAACCCTCCTTATGTTACATAATTGCTACATCATGCGATTTTACTCCAAAATATGATTGCAAACAGGCCTGTCCTAACCAAACTTCTGAATAAAATCAGTATTTTTCATTAGGACTGAATTAGCGGAATCCCCTTTGTTTACGGGCTTCTTACTAACGTAACCTTATTATATCCCCCTCCCCCCACTCCATCAAAAGTGCCGCTGCGCCGGAAACGAGCGGTGTCGCAAAGGAGGTCCCGCTTACGCGCTGCGTGCTCCCCTCCGATGTCGGAACCAAAAGATCGACCCCCGGCGCTGCCAGATCCGGCTTGGAGTCCGCAAACATCAGGCGGTTTTCCCTGTTTATTTTCTCGCCTCTTCCCGAAAAATCCGCATACGCTTCATAATATGAGTGGATTGCTCCGACCGAAATCACCTTTTGCGCCGTCGAAGGAATCGTCATCGTCAAAAGCGGATCGGGCCGTACAAACCGCGTATCTGCAGAACGGCTCTGCTGGGTCGGTAAATACAACTGATAGCTGCCGAGCACGATTTTTTCCGGAATCAGGTGAAAGGTCCAGATTCCGGACTCAATATAACGATCCCGTGGGAGCAGGTCAAAAAAAATCTCCTGCCAGACAGAGTACGGCGACGGCTGCCCGGCATAAACCAATACCTCCGTCCCGTTTGTCAGCACATCCTGCCGTCCGTTTTTATCTGGCTGTACGATGATTTCCTGTCCGGATGGTGTCTGCAAAATCACTGTGAACACATCGGCATAGTTTTTCCACAGCTGTATATTCAGCGTCCGCTCATATTCCCCGATGATCAGCTCAAGCGTTTCCCTTTCCCTCTGCAGATTGCCGGACAATCCGTCAGCACGGGAACTAACGTCCGCTACATTTTTTTCCAGTTGTCCGGACGCATGACCGCCTGCCGCACCCTCGTTTCCGCAGCCTACACAGATTGCCGTCCGCCCGCTTTCCGCTGCATTGTCCAGAAAACGACACAGCAGGGAGGAACCGTCATGCGGTCCGTAACAGTTTCCGTAGCTGATGTTGATGACGAGTGGCTGCCCGATTTTGGCAGCTTTGGAAAGCGACCAGGACACTGCGCTCATCAGCTGCGTCGTATGTGGATAGCCATTCTGTTTTTGGGAAAGCTTCACGACCAACAGCCCGGCGCCCGGCGCAGCGCCCCTCAGCCGGAGATTTGGATTGCCCCCGGCAGCAATCGCCGCCACCGCCGTTCCATGTCCGGAGCGGTCGATGCTCGGCACAAGCTCCAGCGCCCCGTCCCGGCTTTCTGCCTGCAGTGCCTCGTCAATCTGTTCCTGTGAAAACTCCCGTTCCAGTTCCTGATCCCACAAAGCCAGAATCCGGCTGCTGCCATCTTCCTTTCGAAAATCCGGCATCCGATAATCGATCCCGGAATCCAAAACAGCGATCAACACGCCTTTTCCATCCAGGGGTGCGCCCTCATCCCCCTGCGAAAGAAGAGGCAAAATACAGCTGACACGCTTCGCCTCATACAAACCGGTCTGCAGATTTTTCGGCATCTCCACATATTCGATCTCCCGGGCAGCCACGAGCGCTCCGATCTGATCCTCCGGAAGCTTTACAATTGCATAGCCCGCCAGAAGCTTTTGTATCTCCATTCCGGGTATCTGCAGTCCGTCGATGTCCCCACTGTATTTGACGATGACCTCCCGCAGGTTTTTGTCCCTGGTCACTCCCACATCCAGAACCTCCGAGCGTTCCCTCTGTCCTTTACTTGCCGACAGGCTCAACAGCAGCAGATCCTCCAGCTTTTCTGATTCCATGGCAGATCATTCCTTTTCTGCAGAGGCTTCTTTCTTATATTTATGCCGGTAGCATCCGATGGTGCCTGCTTTTTGCGGCATTTTTGTCGACGTGCAAGATGAAAGGCAAGTTAGAAACTCCTAATCTGCTCTTCGTCAAGTCTTTTGAGAATTTCACATGCCAGCTTAACAGCGTTATCAAAATCGGCATAAGCTGAAATTCCGTAATGTGTATGTGCATAGCGAACCGGAACTCCGATAACGATAACCGGAACCGCTTTTTCAGTCAGATGTATCGCTGCACCATTGGTTGCACCAGCACTGCGGACTGCATCCTGAACCGGGATACCAAGCTTTTCTGCCAAATCCAGCGCATATCTTTGATAACGCGGATTGGTAATCATACGGGCATCTATGTGACGCAGCATCGGTCCACGCTTGATAGCTGTCTGAACCATATACGGTTCCACACAGGTATCATCTGCCGGGCATCCCTCAAAAACAATTGCGATATCCGGCTTAATTACCTGTGCTGTCACGGTGGCACCACGTACACCAACCTCTTCCTGTGCTGCACAAGCACCAACAATATCAACATTCAGCTCCTGACCGGCCAGGTTATGCATCGTCTTAAGAATCGCTGCGCATCCCAGACGGCAGTCAAAGCTCTTGCCTACCATCAGATCTGTAGTTTCTGAATATGTAAATGTCACATCCGGCACCACCGGTTCCCCGATCCGAATCCCGAATTTTTCCATTGCCTCTTCTTTCGAAACAGCTCCAACATCCACCGTGATATCTTTCATATCCAAAGGAGCCTTACGCTCCTGTTCTGTCATGAAATGCGGAGGCTTGCTGGCAGTAATCCCCGGAATATATTCTCCGAATCGGTTGCGAACCCAGACTTTATGTGCCGGAATATTGTGGTTAACCCAACCTCCGAGCTGAATAATGCGAAGTGTTCCGTTCGGGCAGATTGCCTGCACCATAAAACCAACCTCGTCGCTATGTGCGTCAAGCTGAACAACCGGACGCTTGCCATTATTTTCTTTGCGGCGGATATACAGGTTGCGCATACAATCTTCTGTAATTTCTCCAAGTCCTTCTGCATAAGGACGAATCGCTGCTACCACTTCATCTTCGAAACCAGATGTACCGTTTGCATTTGAAATTGCTGCAATCATTTCCAGCGTTGTTTTTTTATCCATTCCAACACCGTTACTGAAACCCAAAAAAAGTTATAAACCTCTATATTTCATCATTTCGCTGACATTCAGATCTTCAACATCTATAAATCCTGGCTTTCGATTTCCGATCTCCGATATGGTCTGGTTCAAATCGTTTTTACGGATGTTTGTTACTCTGTGATTTCGTTTGAATAAAAGTTTTTCCTTTTTGACTACATTATTTGGTTTACAGTAACTTTCTCCTTTCTTATGTCCATGTTCTTTCAAATCTGCGTCCATGCGAATACGGATGTTTGCGGTATTTCCCGCCACACGATCCCCCTTCTGCAGACAATTATAGTATATGTCATTTGTAAATATTAAACAATAAATTCCTTGTGGAAAAAGATATGGAATTGTGGAGAAAAGTCTGCTAGAATACGTGTCGTGTAAAAAAACTTTCCGTACAGAAAGGATCCTAAAGGATGTATCAGAATTATATTTTTGATTTATATGGAACCCTCGTAGACATACATACGAATGAAAAGAAAGCGTATCTCTGGAAAAAAATGAGCCTGTTCTTCGGGATGAAAGGCGCTGCCTATGAGCCGAAAGAACTCCGGACAGCGTATGAGACAAAAATCAAAGAGCAGGAAGCTGCACTTAGAATGGAATGCTGCGGCAGCCATGTGCCGGAAATCGACATTGCCGATGTGTTCCGGCAGCTGTTTGAGGATAAAGCTGTTTCGGTAACGGAAGAAGAAATTGCGGATCTGGCGAAAATGTTCCGTGCGATTTCAATAGAAGAACTGAGTCTGTTCCCGGGCGTGCCGGAAATGCTGCAGCGTTTAAAAGACGCAGGAAAGAAGGTTTTTCTGCTGTCCAATGCACAGGCGCTTTTCACCGCACCGGAAATTTCCCTGCTCGGCCTGACGAAATACTTTGACGGAATCCTGCTCTCGTCAGATGCCGGTGTAAAGAAACCGGATCCGACATTTTTTGAGATGCTGCTGAAGCAGTATCACCTCAACCCGTCAGAATGCCTGATGACAGGAAATGACGACATTGCTGACTGCCACGGTGCAGCCTCTGCCGGAATTGCAAGCCGTTACGTGGCAACGCGCCAGTCACCGAAAATAAACGGTTCGCTTCCGGAAAACTGTGAGAAAATCGCTGAAATCGCGGAGCTGTTCTGATTAGAATGACCTTTAAACTGACTGCGAACGGTTCCAAGGTATTATAAATGATCAGGCATAGACCGCTTAGGAATTAGTGCCTGTAGCTTCAATTGCCTCTTCTTTCGCAGTTCCCACTTTCAAAAAATAAAAAAAATTGTGTTTTTGAAAGCGACATCTTGCATATCCTATTATCTGCCAGTATACTAAGTACAACGAGGTGGTTTCGAAAAATAAAAAAATTTCAATTTTTGAAAGTGGGCAACTATATGAAAACAATCACGAGAGCAAAATATCTCGATAGAATCATTGAACTGAATGGCACTCCTGACATCAAGATCATCACAGGTATTCGTCGATCTGGTAAGTCCAAACTGATGCAGGCGTATATTGCGTATCTGAAAAGCAACTTTGAAAACATCAATATTATTTTCATTGACTTCATGGATTTAGCGTATGAAGAAATCAAGGAATACCATGCCTTACACGCCTATGTGGAAGAACATTATCAGGAAGGCAAAACGAACTACCTGTTTGTAGACGAGGTTCAGATGTGTCCCAAGTTTGAGCTGGCAATCAACAGCCTGTACTCTAAGGGGAAATACGACATCTATGTAACAGGCTCTAATGCTTTCCTGTTGAGTGCGGATCTGGCAACTCTGTTTACCGGACGCTATATTGAAATTCATGTGTTTCCTTTCAGCTTCCAGGAATATTGCCAATATTATGATGATATTAGTGACAAAGATAAGCTCTTTGATGAGTACGCTATCAAGGGCGGTTTAGCAGGTTCCTATGCTTATAGAACCGAAAACGACAGAACAAACTATATAAAGGAAGTCTACGAAACCATTGTTACAAGGGACTTAGTACAGAAATATGCTCTGCCAGACACTTTGGTTTTGCAGCGTCTGAGCGAGTTCCTTATGGATAATATCAGCAATCTGACTTCTCCTAATAAGATCAGTCAGCTACTGACAGCAAATGAGACTCCAACCAATCATGTAACCGTCGGCAAGTACATTAAGTATTTGTGCAATGCTTTTGTATTTTATGATATTAAGAGATACGACATCCGAGGTAAGAAATACCTTGAAAGCTCTGAAAAGTTCTATTTGTGTGACAGCGGTATTCGATATGCAATACTGGGAAGCAGAAATATGGATTATGGCAGAGTATATGAAAACATCGTTTGCATCGAGCTTCTTCGCCGTGGATATGATGTTTATGTCGGCAAGCTCTATCAAAAGGAAATCGATTTTGTTGCTCAGAGAGGCAGCGAGAAGTTTTATATTCAGGTCAGCGACAACATTTCCGGGCAGGAAACATTTGAGAGAGAATGCTCTCCTCTGCTTCAGATTCGAGATGCTTATCCGAAAATGATTATTGCCAGGACCAAACATCCCCTATATAGCTATGAAGGAATCGAAATTCACGATATAGCCGATTGGTTACTACAAGAATAACCGCATTTATTCAACTCATGCTTTATCTCTTGAATAGATTAACTATGGTCGTTATACTTAATATACAAGTGTGACGATCGTACAATTTGAAAGGAGACCAGCTGTGAAAAAAGTATTATACGAAGAGTTGCTTCCAGAAGAATTTGTCCAGAGAATGCAGGAGATGCCGGTTGCATATCTGCCTCTTGGTACATTAGAATGGCATGGTCCGCATATGCCTCTTGGAGCCGATGGAATCCAGTCAAAAGAACTGTTTGTCCGGGTAGCGGAAAAAGTTGGCGGTGTGGTACTTCCAATACTCTTTATGGGTCCTGACCGTGTATTTCATGACCATGAAAAGTCATTTTATGGAATGGATATCAATACCGAGGGCGCACTGCATACCTATTACGTCCAGCAGCTGAAAGGCAGTGCTTACTGGCTGGAAAAAGAACTGTTTCAGGACTATCTGCGCAGTATTTTTGCCCAGCTTTCCAGAGCAGGAGTGCGTATTGTCGTCGGACATGGACATGGACCGTCAATCCATGCATTTCAGGAACTAACAAAAGAAGCAGAAGAAAAATATGGTCTGCGTATTTTTACGGCCTGGACATATGCGGAAGATGAGAAGTTAAAATATCAGAATGACCATGCCGGAGCGAATGAGACTTCTATCGTTATGGCTGTGCGCCCGGATCTGGTTGACTTTGGACAGGTAAAAGAAGATGAAAGCAATCTGATTGGAATCGCAGGACGCCACCCTGTCAGAGATTCTTCTGCGGCATTCGGTAACGAAATCCTGGAGTATACAATGAAAACATTAATTTCAGGCATTGAAAAAGAGTATAAAGAAATAAAAGACAGACAGAACTGAAAAAATCTCCATTGGCTGACAAAACCAATGGAGATTTTTAATGAGTGCTTATCGTAACACTTCGCCGAAAGCCTGACCGGTTTGAGCAAAAAGCTTGGTTAGATCCTAATGTTCTCAGAAACAAGGTGGTCACTACTGTTTCCAATACTGATACGCAGTTTCATTCCGCTGCTGACGATTTCCATGTTTTTGCCATAATATGAGAATTCTTCCTGGTCAATAAAGAAATCTACATCCTTCTTCTCCCCCGGCTCCAGGAAAACCTTCCGGAAACGGATAAGCTCTTTCTTCGGACGTACTACAGATGCATATAATGTTTCATAATAACACTGGACTACTTCTGCCCCCGCAACATTCCCTGTATTGCACACATTACAATGTACATGTACTTTTTTATCCTGTCCTATCTGCACATCAATGTCCGAAATATCAAACTCTGTATAAGACAATCCATAACCGAATGGATATAACGGCGTATTCGGGATATCCATATATCTGCTGGTGAAACGGTTTTCTGAATTATCTTCTGTAAGAATATGTCCGGTTTTTACATCCCAGTAGCTTATGGGCACCTGTCCCACACACCATGGAATACTTGCAGATAATTTGCCGGAAGGATTTATTCTGCCATACACAATATCTACGATTGCTTCAGCTCCCATAGTTCCTGGTCTCCATGCCATAATGACAGCCTTGGATTTTTCTGATATTCTCCGCAGATCCAATGGTCTTCCTGCAATTACCACAGTCACGATATTACTTGTACGTTCTGCTATTTTTTCAAATAACACCTGCTGCTCTTCCGGCAAAGTCAGGAACGCCCTGCTGGCAGCCTCTCCTGACTGGGATTCATGTTCACCCAGTACACATACAACCGTATCTTCCCGGGTTATCGTTTCCAGCCACTGCTCATCCCTTGGCTTGTCAGACAATTCCTGCTCCACCTGCCATACCTTACACTCTGCATCAGAAAGAATATTGCATCCTGTAATACATTCTGCTTCTATCTGCTTTTTTTGTAAAACTTCTTCTATTGTTTCAACTGACTCATGTTCTCCAAAAATTGACCAGCGGCTTAAGAATTCTCTTGACGCTGTATAAGGACCTGCCCAGATAACTTTCTTTTTTACGCTTAATGGAAGTATCTTTTTTTCATTTTTCAAAAGGACACAGCTTTCGCCAGCCATCTGATATGCCTTTTCCCGGTTATGCTGAGTCAGTTTTCCACTCTTTCCAAGACCGGCAAACGGATTTTCAAAAAGCCCCAGCTGATTTTTCATCATCAGGACCCTGAATGCACTTTCATCAACAAGCGCTTCCGGGATTTTGCCACTTTCTACCAGCTTTTCAAGATACATCATATAAGCCGGACTCATCATATCAATGTCTACACCGGCTTCTGAAGCCTGGATTGCAGCTTCTTCCATATCTGCTGCCACTCCCTGTTCTTCCAGCTGGCCTATGGAGCCCCAATCTGAAATTACAGTTTCCTCAAATCCTTCCTTATCCCGCAGAAGCCCTTTAAGAAGTTCCTTATTTCCGCTTATCGGTTTACGGTCAATCGCATTAAAAGCTGTCATGACCATAGCTGGCTTTGCTTTTAGTGCCATACGGAAAGGTTTAACATACTGTTCCAGAAATGTCCGCTGGGATATTTCAACATCATTATAATCCCTTCCCGCATTCACTGCCCCATAACCTGCAAAATGCTTTAAGCATGCCGCTATTTTGGTATCAGATTTCTGCTGATAGCCATCTACCATTGCTTTTCCCATGATTCCGTTTACATATGGATCTTCTCCAAAGGATTCCATTATCCTTCCCCATCTTGGATCTCTTGAAACATCAATCATAGGAGAAAATGTTGCCCTGAGCCCTTCTGAAGATGCCTCCAAGGCAGCTATAGAAGCCGCCTCAGACACCAGTTCCGGATGAAAGGAGCACGCCTGCCCCAATGGAATCGGATAAATTGTCCGACATCCATGGATAACATCTGCCATAAAGATAAGCGGAATATGATGGGGATGCTGTTCCATATATCTGCTCTGGATATCATAAATTTTATCTTTTCCAATCACTCCAAGCACTGAACCGGCATATTGAATAATCCATTCCGGTGGTAACTGTTCCCCAACAACACCTGTGAGTACCGCCTCTTTATCGAAGTATACACCAGTGAGCTGCACCATCTGTCCTATTTTTTCCTGTAATGACATTTCTGACAGCAATTGCTGTAATTCATGTATTTCCATAAATATACCCCTTCTTTCTGCGAAAGACACCAATGCGTCATGAAACACAGGTTCTGTCCTTCGCGATCTAATTTTTTGCCCCTCTGATATTACTCTATCACAATTTCCAAATCCTCATAAATGCCAGCTTTCAGACTATCTCCGAACCTGTAAAACATCGGTATCCAATCTTCTGCCGCGCGATAAATCACAGCGGATTCCCGTATTGGGTCAACGATCCAATATTCTCTCACGCCACTTAAAAGATATAATGCCTGCTTCCTGCCGTAGTCTATTGACTTGCTGGACGGTGACACGATCTCGATAACCCAATCCGGCGCGCCATGACATCCCTTTTCGTCAATCTTCTCTGGGTCGCAGATCACCGATATATCAGGTTCCACAAGATTTTCGTTCCCGTCTGCGTCCTGTTTTTTTCTAATTTTTTTCTGAGGTCTGCCCCCAATGTAGATATCGTCACCTCGTTTTCTGCTAATCATACTATAATCTTACTTCTCAGTTTTATTATAACCAGTTTACACACGTTTCTCAATCCATATTTCCCACGAAAGTCCCCGCTGTTGTCTGATCTTCGCTCATATTGTTTTTTCCCGGGGTCAGGCACCCACATTTCCACTCTCAGAATCCGAGAATCGACTTAAAATTCCAGGCTATTCGCATTCAACAAGAAATACTTCATTCCCATGATGACAAAACCTTCATCATTTCTCCAAGGCTTCTTACTGCCATTTACAATGACAATCTTCTTAAAAGAGTCTGGGATATTACGCAGAGAATTAAACTCCTGAGTCTGCTTTTCTTCTGAAGTCATGTCATAAGCAACCTGAATGTAATACCTCTGGTTGCCTTGATTCACCACAAAGTCAACCTCCAGTTGCTTACGAACACGCTTGCCCTCTTTATCCTTATCGAAGATATCCACGACACCCACATCAATATTGTAGCCACGGATCAGCAGCTCGTTATAAACAATGTTCTCCATGATATGAGTAGGTTCCTGCTGTCTGAAATTCAGACGGGCATTTCTCAGTCCCAGATCAGTAAAGTAGTATTTCAGATTTGCGCCGATATACTTTCTTCCCTTAATATCGTAACGACTTGCCTTGGAAATCAAAAAGGCATCTGCCAAATAGTCAATATGGTTGGAGATCGTTTTATTGGTATAAGTTATCTGGCGCTCGCTGGCAAAAGTATTGGCAATCTTTGAAGGATTGGTCGGTGTACCGATTGCAGATGCAAGCACATCAACCAGAATGCCAATCTCATCTACGCTCTGAATCTTGTTTCTTTCAATAACATCCTTCAGATAGACGTTTGCAAAGATGTTCTTCAGATAGTCCGCTTTCTGTCGTTCGCTCTGGAAACTTACGATCTGCGGCAATCCTCCGTAAATCATGTAGTCATCCCAGGCATCATCATAATCGCCGTCATAGACAGAATAAAACTCTGCAAAGGAGAGGGGATAGATTCTGATCTCATCACCCCTGCCACGAAACTCGGTCACAATATCGCTGGATAAGAATTTAGAGTTGCTTCCGGTGACATACACATCAATATTACTCATATGGAGCAGGCTGTTCAGCACTTCCTCAAATCGTGGCATGAACTGCACTTCATCCAGAAGCAGATAGTATTTACCATCGTCTTTCATGGCATCTTTGATGTACTTGAAGCATACCTTGGGATCTCTTAATTCCTCGTTTTCAATACCGTCCAATGCAATTTCAATAATATGATCAACATCAACGCCGTTCTCCAGTAAGTATCTCTTAAAGATGGTAAACAGCAAAAAGGATTTGCCACATCTACGAATGCCGGTAATCACCTTTATCATTCCATTATCTTTTCGCTCAATCAGCTGTTGTAGGTAAGCGTCTCTTTTAATCTCCATTGTTGCACTCCCCATTTCCGTGCATCTGCACGTTTTTTAGTAATGATATTCTATCACAAAACAAGTTGCATTCCAATATCCATTCCCATTTTATGTGCATCTGCACGTTTTTATGTATTGCTTTCCCTCGGGGTCAGGCGCTGGATGCTTTCAGTTACCAAACTAAAGAGGCACTCTTTCATTATGAACACTTTTCCATCAAATATAAAACAAAAATTCAACTCTACTATTCCGGATATGGCAGATCATCCTTGGCTCTTTACCCCAAAAAAGTACTTGCGATGTAGCATTTATATTATTACTAATAATACTATCATTTATGATTATCCTAAAACAATAGAATGCACGCTCTGCGAGCATTCTATTGACATGTATTCTTCTTCCGGTTTATTGTTGTACTTATACTTTGCCATAACAACAAGGTATCCGTTGTCCCACTCCTTCACAGCTATATATCGCTCTGATCATACAGTATATCCAACCGTGGTGCTATTTCGCGTATATCGCTCCAACGATTTTTCCTCGAATACCGCAGGGCAGCAGCTTGCAGAGCATGCTAAGGAACTTGTACTGCGCTCCTGCCACACAAACCGGCTTGCACTTCTTCTCTGCGATTTTCGCGATGTATGCACCGATCACTTCCGGGTTCGCGCCATTCTGCTCGTCTTTCTCCATCTGACTGACACTGCGTGAGATTCTGCCTCCGTATTCCTTGTCGCCAACGATTACCTTCTGCCGTGCCTGCGTGAAGCCTGTGTGGATATCACCCAGCTCAACAACTGTCACCTGAATGCCATAAGGCTTTACCTCATTGTCCAACGCGCAGGAGTACGAGGAAATCGCCGCTTTGCTGGCGGAGTAGAATGCCTGGAACGGAATATGTGCGACCGCTGCCACAGAGCTGATGTTGATGATATGCCCTTTCCCGGCTTCTCGCATGGACGCCAGGACTGCCTTGTTCACATTGACTGTGCCGAAAAAATTCACCTCAAACTGTGCCTTTGCCTGATCAAGCGGTGTGAACTCCACCGCGCCAGAGATGCCGAAGCCAGCACAGTTGACTACAACATCGAGCTTCCCTGCTTCCGAAAGAATCTCTCCTACTGCCTTCTGAACCGCATTTTCATCGGTCACATCCACGCTGATGTGTTTTATTCCGTCCTGCGGTACATTTCGGCGGCTGAATTCATAGACTGCAAACCCAGCATTTTTCAGTGCCGCGGCCGTACTGCGTCCGATGCCGGAACTGCCTCCCGTTACAAGAGCTGTTTTCATTGCTTTTCTCCATTTTCTTCGTTGTATCCAAGATAGCCCAGATGAATCAGATAAGTTATAACATCATCCCTGTTCTGAATTTTCGCCGGATCATTCTTAAAAGCAGATACATATCTGTTTCATTTTAGTTGTCAATTTTTATGTTTTACTCAATTACTTCCCATTCGCCGGCTTTAGTAGCACCTTTTCTTGTAATCTCTCCTGATTTCTTCATCAATTTGATACGGTAGCGTACTGCTTCAGCTTTCACATTCAGAATCTCCGCTATTTCATTAGCACTAATTGTCGGATTTTCTTTCATTATTTTCTTGATTTCTTTGGTGATTTCTTTGGTAATTTCTTTGGTGACATCCGAACTCTTCTGTTCTTCCTCACGAATGGCAGCAAATTCCTCATTAATCATGACCACCGCCATTGTATAATCATCGGTATCGTTATCCGGCAAAAATTGCAATTCCGGTGAATGATTCTCCTTTAATGCATCCTTTGCACGTCGAATTCCTGAACCATATGACTCTATCAAATCAAGTGCAAAAAACATTTCTTTCAGTTCCGGATTCAAATACTGACGATCATCAAATCGGGTTTCTTTATTCATCGCCTCAATTGTAACAGGAGGCACAGGACGATTATGGTTCACAAATGTTATTCTGTCATTATAAATATAAATACCGATGTAATTAGGCGATTCATACTGTTTATGTAAAATACAATTTGTTGCCAATTCCTCAAAAACCGTCAATGGCCAGTTATAAACGATTCGATGTTCTATCGTCTCACTATCCCTGACAGTGTAAGAAGCCATAATGTTATCCTTAAAATATCGGCTAACCTGCTTTGCCTGTATCCAAATCGGACCGTCAAATACCTTGGCTTCCATTTTATCAGTTTTGCCGACAGGACGAGATCACAGACCAGTGATTTCATCCCTTTCATCATAATGATGAACTCGTAACCGTTCTTATCCATGAAGCGGATGATTATACGCATATGTAGGATAATGCTGTGCTGCGTTCCCCTCTGTAATAATCGAATAAGCAGCCAGATCTAGAAATAATCCGGCATTCTTGGATCCCAGATGTTCTGCGATCATATGTGGAAAATTGTACTCTTCCATGATCTTTCTGATGACCAAAAATGTTCCTATTCTAAGGCAGCTGCTTCTGTCAGCACCGGTCTTGATTTGCCTACTTCATTAGGGATTTCAACCTTGCAATCTCAATACACGATATTCTCCTTTTCAGGGTTTATATTGAGTGATACTTCTCACAGGAAGCTCACACTTAGTTTCGGTACACCTCTACTTCCTTATACACCCATACTTGTTCCACCGGCAAATCCTCATTTGCCATATAAGTTGTCAAGACTCTATAGTATAATACTCGCCTTGTACAGAATCACCGGTATATTCCAATAATCCAGTCCAATCTGTGAACTTGGTAATCATGAGAGTTTTGTCATGTATCTCTTTAGATGCATTTACAAACCATACAAGATGAAACTTCTTAATATCTAAGAATTTGTCCAAAGCATCTTTCCGAATAATCAATCCAGCTTTTTGTTTTGTCAAATCAGTATCAAAAGCTATGAGTACACCTGCTTCATCGTAATAATATCCATCATACTTCTTTTGCCTAAGTTCCAACGTATTAATGATTTCTGCACATGGATGGAAATACGAAAGAGCATCTTCTTTAGATGCATCAAATTCTTCCTCCCATATTAAGTCTTGCGTAGCATTTAGCACTTTACCCAAGTCTATTGTCACCGTTTCTTCTTTTGTGTATGTTTTGGTAACGGTCGGAATTTTAAAGTCTTCATCTAAATCTATTTCCGATTCAAACTCTACTTCCTCAGCATCAGCTTTACCTGAGTACTTCTTCAATAATGTATCTATCCAAGAAAACTGTGGTTCTTCAACTGTACTGGTAACCAATTTTGTTTCACCGGTTCTTAATTCAATATCTTTCCATTGCCAGCCTAACACAGATTTACTACCACTCGACCATGGATACTCCCTGCTATACAGAGTATACGTTTCTGGGATCCCAGTGATATCACTATTAAGCAGATTCACTTTTTTACCTGCATACTCTTTTAATATAGCCAATTGCTCATCCGTAACAAAATATCCATACAACCAATTCCACACCATCAGTTTGTCATATGCTAGATCCTTCCTACCGGTATCGGCGTATTTAGACAGAACAACCCATTGATTTCCTCCATCATCGGTTAATAATAAGTCTTCTTTCTGATGTACAAAAAAAATCGAATTAGAGTTCGTCCATATATCTTCATCAAATGCAGAATCGTCTTTAACAGTATGATTCTCTTGAACGGACTCCCTTATATGCTCATTGATTTGTGAAAAATAAGGGGCATCATCACATAATAAATTATATGCATTCAATGTTGGATCAAAGTCTTTTACATAAGGCTCCCACGGACCATCGTATGATACAATCTCCTCTTCCATCGAAAACCGTTTCTTCATGGGATAATAATCTGAGATTCGAGCTAAGATATTATACATAGCAATCCACTGATACTTTTTCCCAATACGTTCTGTCTTTAATACACGATGCCTGTCATATGAAAAACGGCTCACAAATCTATCATAATCATCGAATAACTCTCCCTGGTAGCCCAGTTCATTAATGATATAATACATGGCATAATTGAATATTTTGTAGTCATCTACCTCAAAATTTCGTAATGCACTTTGAAAAACATATCTACCAAAATCTCCATACATACCGATTCCTTCGAATCGCATAGAATGCTGAATATAAAATAAACCGTTTTTAAAGTCTTTATCTGAATATTTTTGATCATCTATATCTGGAATAGAAATTGATTTATACTGTGGTTTTATTTTTTCAAATTCATAATCTTGAAGTTCACCTGGATACTCCATCAAATATCGTTCAATAATAAGTCTTGCATAATCTCTTAATAAAATATCCGGATATATCGTATCCTTATTAAAGATGCCATCAAACACAAAACAAACCAATGACTTAAATGCTTCCTTATTTTCATAATTACGTTTTACACAAGCTCCAAATACAATCCCATAAAGTCTCTGAATCACATAAGGATCATTTACATCAGAAAACAATTTTAAAAGATATTCTGTATACGCAAAATGATCTTTTAAAATTTCAATCATAGCCTTCGACGTTGTATCACGAATCCAGCGATTTGAAGAAGTAAGTACCCATGAGAAGAGAATCAGTAATAGCCTGATTTGTTCTTTATCAGAAACCTCAAGTACTTCTCCTTTGTTGTAAATTTCAATTAACTGAACAATACGATCATCATCTGAATTTCTCCCATTAATGAATGTTGTCCAAAGATAATCTCTTTTGGCAAGGGAATACCTCTTCAGTACATCGTATAAGGCATCTGCATTCAACAGATGGCCTTGTTTTACCGAATTGTTTATAAATACATTCCATAAAATAGACGGTTCTATAGAATACTCGTTACACAGTTTTAACAATTCCGGAATGGATAAATAGATTTTACTTCTCCACTCAAAAGATTCAATATATGTTCTAAACAAATCCTCCCTATCTGATTCATCGTTTATAGATTGTATAATATCTATGCATTCTTTTCCAAATCTTTTGGCATATAAAGCACAAACATGTGCGAACAAATCTTCGCTTCCCCAGTTTTTAAATTCCCCATCAACAATACCTAACACATGCTCATAAACATATTTTCTAATTTCTTCTTCAGTCTGAAACATTGAAAGAATTGTCTTTGCAGAGAAATAGTCATTCATCTGATCAAACGAAAAATACACATAATTCTTGCCATCCGATTCATAGTCGTGAAGAATATTTTCCCGTATGAGCTGTGTAATAAATGGCCTGGCTACCAATCCTAATGAATCCCAAATTTGCATCGATTCTATCTCACTTTTTTCAAAATGACGCTTTCCTGTAAGAAGAGTCTGTTTAGATATAGCTTCCACTATAGGCAGAACTAAGTTATCTGATTGATCGTAACCTGCTGTTTCAATAGCTTTTTCCAATTTCATATGAAGCTTGTCATTAGCCTTTTCTAAAAGTCTCTCATACAATACCGGCAACTCCACTTCATCACCTTGATATGTTTTACAATACAGCGTTAAAAACAATGGATTGTCAATATTGGCAGTGAACATATGCAGTGGAGTAAACTGTATTCCATAATAACCAAGAAATTTTCTTGCAGCCTCAAGTGGATTGTTTCTGAATCCCCTATGCTCCATTTTCGCAACATTATCCAATTCAAGGAATCGTTCTGGAAGGATTGAATTCTGATATTCACTTCTAAACGAAACAGCCAAACGGACGTAGTTCTTTTCACTTACTTTTTTGTACAATATAGGCAAAACAGATTTCCACAATTGTGGTTTCCAGCTTTCATTTAATGCATCAATAAGAATTGGTACTATTTTTCCATTTGTTTCCCCAATTACTTCTAAAATATCAATGAGATCCTCAAAATCAAAATCTAATCTCAAATTATTCTTTAGTTGTTCGAATATGTTGATATCAGAAAGGCAATCACTCCCAATGATTAACAAAGCATTCTCGTTTGCATTAAGTAACGAAATCGCTTCGTTTGCAAAGAGTTGTGTCTTGCCAATACCAGCTTTTCCTTCAACTATCAGAATCTTTTTGTTAAGCAGATTCCTCTCAATTTCAGATAACTCTAACCGATAAAACAAATTCTTGAGTTTATTTAATTTTCCCAGATATCTTATTAATCCAGCTGCCTTATTTTTGTCCCTACCTTTTATTTCTTCATACTCAAATTGTGCATCCGCAATTTTTGTTTCTATTTCGGTCATATCATGTTCAAATGCTGTAGAAATCATTCCTTGCCAGTTTTTAACATCATGAATACAATCGAACTTCACATCTGGTATTGTGACAATGAATTCAGAAAGTTTACGAGCATATTTATATAAGCTATCACCATCAAGTTCCCACCGTAATGAAGAAATTTCTTCGACAAGATTTCTTTTTCTATCATTGTAATAATCTAATGCACTCTGGTTTTGCAAAAAAATAGATAAATTCCTTGATGCCTCTGTATCTACATTAAAATCGGCATTAAAACGTTCACCAAGAATATTAACTGTTATAGCTGCCTTATTTACAAACCACTCATGTGAAATACCATGATCATCAAAGTAATATTTCCCCAAAAACGGATATTTTCGAACTAGATCAAGTATACTTGTATCCGTTATCGGTTGTAATGCAATACCGGCATCGTTTAACAATTTCTCAATGCCCATATAACTATCACAGGTAGTTGTGAGCGCCTTATTACAGAATAAATAGATGAGATCTAACTTTCCTTTATAATGCTTAACTGCTTTTTGTGCCGACTCTCTGATTTGATTGTAATCAGCATCATTATCAAAAAATTTAGCTTGATAACCAATGTATCTGTTGTTTACTTCATCCAATATAGGTTCTGATTCGATTCCTGGATTATTCGGATTACTATGAACATATTTGCACACGTTATTCTGAGAAAGGAATTCATATGTAAATAATTGTCTGCTCAAATCTTCAAATTTATATCTAACGCCACGTGCATCATGATTGCTCGTGATGAATCGTTCCCACGTAATCTGTCCTACTGCCATGGTTCCACCTTCCTCTCCATCTTGATCTTTATTGTATCTTTTTTCTTGCTCATAAGAAACATTTTTAATCGCCTAACGATGCCATTCCATCGTATATTCTTCTAATGTACTCTCATCTATTCCCTGATTAATAATTTGGAATCCATAGTGCCGGTAAAATGACACTACTTTCGTATTCTTCTTATAAACATTCAGCCTCAAATTATCTCGTAACTTCATAACGGTATGAAGCAGTTCCGTCCCGACACCTTTCGATTGTTCCGCTACTCTTACAAAAATTCCTGCAATATAGGTATCAATCAAACCGATAAATCCTCTGATCTGTCCATTTTCTTCTGACACAAATACTTCAGCTTTTGGAATCATTTCTCTGACCATTTCATAGTTATTTTTCCAATAATCTGCCTCTATAAAAAAATGTGACTCCATATTGACCTGAAGCCATATGGACATTACCTGATCCAAATCCTTATTTTCAAATCTTCTTATCATTTCCGCAATCCATCAATTAAATCATAACTCATATTCAGAAAATCCAATATTTTCGATTCTCCTACTGTTCCATCCAACAAAATCGTAATCCAGTGCTGCTTATTCATGTGATAGCCCGACAGAAAACCATTCGATAGAGGGCTGGCTACAGCATTTTCTACGGCAGATAAATCTTTTTCCAGTCCGGATGCAAAACGGGAAAGTTTTTTCAAATCGCTGTTTTTGTATTTTTCAATAAAAAGATATAAGTACGGCATGTTTTTCTTTTGAAATATCTCCCGAAATTCCTGAATGCAGGACTTCAGCGTCCTGCCTTCCTTTAAAGATACTTCCATTATACAGGAAAGCAGTGATGCTGACAAACCGGTCAGAAAACAGCATCGTCATTTTGACGGAAGCAAATCTTGCTGAAATCGCATGAAAAACAAAGCTTTTTTCTTGATTGTTAGCTACTTATCCACAGTCCGGGATGTATAAGTTTTGAACTGCACGAATAAGTTCCGCTATCCCCGAAAGCTTGTGGATAGCATGAAAAAAGCGGGATAAAAACCAATAAAAAGATTTTCATTTTCAGCTATTTACTATCATTATGAGTTTAAAAACGTAGACAGTAAAGCTACCCAAGATTTAATCGCTTACTAAGAAACTACAAGAAAAGAGCCAGCCGCCACAAGACTTCTCTCTGAAAGTCCTGTGGATGGCTTCTCAATTTTTTAGTTGTTTTCAAAAAGGCCGCTTTCTGCAACCTTCTTCAATGTAGCTATCACAGTATCATACGGCACGGTTTCTTCCAATAGCTGCGTTGTCAGACTATCATAGTCCTGCTTATATGCTTTTTCCTTTATGATTTTTTCAAGTAATTCCGGAACATCAGCTTCCGGTAATGCAGATGGACAAATGACCGATTGTTCGCGAACTGCTCGTACTTCTTTTACCAATTCTTTAAAATTCTCATCCTGTGGAACAAGCGGCAGCAACTTATAAATATCATAGAGGTGGCGAGAATGCTTTGCAACTTTTCCCTGCAAGTAATAATCGCAAACTGCAAAAACCTTGTCCGCCAGTGTTCGATCAATTCCCTGCACTTTCATTTCAAACGGATTTAGATTATATTCTTCAATCACATCTGGGGCTTCCTGCTCCATCATGTCACCAATGTAGCTATGGACAGGCAATAAAACAGTCGGAAAGGATACTGCCGTATAAGACGTCTCCAACAAAACCGCCGCTTTCAGCGCATCACTTGCCATTGGAATGACTGAATCGTATGTGATCACATAACGATTATAGTCACGGCGGCTTCTGGTTTCGTCCAGATTCTCAATCGTCATTCCAAGTTTTTCTGCCGACTCCACGATTGCCTGCTTTATCTTTTTCTTTTGTCCTTGTGACAGCAACGTATCAATCGTAATATCAATATCTTCAGAAAAGCGGCGAATTACTTTATGACACTTGCTCAGTGATGTGCCACCCTTAAAAACGATATACGGCATCCTCTGCGCCAAAAGCCGCAGCAACATCGTAACATAATAATCTTTTTCGATTGCCTGTACCATAACACCAGTCTGCTCATAGGCCAAGTCAATCGCATCCCGGAATTGTTCTCTATCACTGTGCAAGTATGCCATTATAAATCACCCTCGTTTCTACCAAATTTTTGTACAACTTATCCGGGTAATAAGAAAAATACGGTTCCATTTCCGAAAGGCTCAAACTTGCATCACTCATATATTGGTACAACCGTTCCTGCAAAGGCTTTCCCGTAACTTCGGAGTACACATCTACATCTTTCAGCAAATCAAGAAATTGGAGTACCTTATAATTGGATTCTGTCACTGGCACTTTCGGCTTACGAACGATCACCCGCGACTTTGCCAGAGATGTTTCCCTGTATTCATTCGTAGCCTTATTTGATACAACTTCATATAACATCGGAACCTGCGTAGTCAGCCCCATCTGGTTAAAGAACATCAAACCACTCACATAGCCGCATCGCTTATCCTTATCTCTTAGATATTTACATTCCAACACTTTTTCTGGTGGAAGCTGTGACCCTGATTTGAAAATCGTTTTTTTCGGCAAGAAGTAAACTCCATTATCAAACCGCTTTACCTTTCCAGCATCCGTGAGTTTTTTTATCTGTTGTCGAAGGTTGGCGCGGCTCATACCTTCAATTTGAAGCTCAGCAAGGAAAATCGGCTCATTCGGTTTGTAGTTTTCTAAAAGATACTCATATAATGTTTCCATACTGCCTCCATTCACATTTTCGTGTTTTATATTTTCTGTTCTGTTATTATTATACCCGTGATTTTCAAAAATATCAAGACATCTTCGTTTTCCACACAAAAAAGAGTGGCGGCTCCTTGTTATAGGAACCACCACCCCCTGAAGTTTCGTTTGTCCACACGGCATGATTTTCTCATGGACTTCTTCTCCGGGTGTCAAAATCCCGGCTCTGTCCGAACTCCCTCAATTCTATTACTCTACAGTAACGCTCTTCGCCAGATTTCTCGGCTTATCTACGTCCAGACCTTTTGCAACAGATACATAGTAGCCCAACAGCTGCAGCGGGATCACAGCCAGACTGCATAGTCGATGCCGCGACCTACGAAGAACACATCATGTGCGTTGGCATACTTTGCAGCAAACCACTGGATGCGCTCTTTGTCTTCCAGAATTTTCTGCATCTTTTCCGGGATGGTCAGCAGCTCGGAGATATAATAGCTGTACTGTTCTTCGGTGATTTTTTCTCTGAACTTTGCAAACTGAACCGCCAAGCAGTACATTGCTGCCAACTGTGCGCTGTATGCCTTTGTTGTAGCAACAGAGATTTCCGGACCGGCAAGCGTGTAGAACACCTTGTCTGCTTCACGGGCAATGCTGCTTCCAACCATATTGACAAGGGCCAGTGTCATAATGCCTTCTTCTTTTGCAAGGCGGAAAGCCGCCAGTGTATCGGCGTTTTCACCGGATTGGCTGATAAGGATCGCAAGCCGCCCCGACAGTATTCCCGACAAAAATCTGCCAAATGCGATACCGAAATAGTACAGCTGAATATTCTTGTGCGACACCGTAATATTCACAAACTCTATTAAATCTTTTTCACATTCCACGCCTTATATCCTGAATACGTGAATACTAAATTAAAAGTGACTGGTGCAGAAATATCGGCTCTACTGAATTCCCTTTTTTCATTATCAACTGTAATTGAAGGAGTAAACGTAACACTTACCTCGTTTAATTCATCCATCTGAATTACGCCCTTTACAGTATCACTTATATCTGTGATATGTCCTTTAAAAGTTTTCAGATTTGTATATTCACCATTTTCACCTTTTAAGCTTCCCATCCTTCTCATAGCAAATCCTTTATCTATCGTTGAATATACATCTATATTTCTTGTTGTTCTAATACTGTTTTCTACTAACTTGCTATTATATCGACATGAATTCAGATGTTCTTCCACCTTACTGTAATTAACCATCCCTTGTTCGTACTCATAGAAATTCAATAACCACAGTAAATAGCTTTTATAATATCCACACGGCATATCATCAAAACTTGATCACTTTCGGCTCATGGGTGAAGGAACTAATGGTAGCCACACCATTCTTGAAGTAGAACACTTCGGTGTTGCCATCATCTGCGGCATACATCTTCTTCAGTGCCGGATAAGCATCCAACATAGATTCTCTCGCCTCAATGCGGTCATCCTCTACCAGTTCACCGGCAACGCGAATCCACTCGCCGCCCTTGAATGCACACAACTCTGCTTTCGGATTGGCATGCAGCTGCTTGGAAACATCCTTCTTTTTGCCAGTCTGGATGTACAGCTTGCCTTCAAAAATATGTGCCGTGCCAAACGGACGCACTCTCGGCTGGTCGCCCTCGACCGTTGCCAAATAATATGTTTCAGCCTCTTTTAAGAACCTTACGATTTCTTCCATTTAATTCTTTCCTTTCCCACACGGTCATGTGTGATTTATAGTTTTATGGTTTTATTTCAGCTTTTCCAGAATCTCGTCCGCACTCATGCCACTCGCCAACAGCTTCTTCAGTACAGCCTCTGCTTCGGTCTTCTTTGCTTCTTCAGCGGCCTTAGCCTCTGCCTTGGCCTTCTTCGCTTCCAGGGATGCCACTTCTTTTTCGGCCTTCTTCAGAGCAGTCTTCTTCTCTTTCAAATCAGCCTTCAAAGTATCAATGTTGGCGGTGATGGATGCGATCTCGGTATTCAGAGACGCAATAGTCTCCTGCTTCTCTGCAATCTGGGATGCGTAGTCTTTGGTAGTATTGATTTTGGGACGGTTTTTGCTGCCTTTCGTTCTGGGCATGGTGATAACCTCTTTCCTTTTATAGTTGTTTAAGTATAGCAGAATATGGTACATCACTGTCTAATAAATGAACCACTTTCATCTAGTGATGCAAGCAACCCATCAATACGTTCCATTTTCTCGATTGGAATGTATGCGTATTGCTTATAGTAATCAACCAATTCTTGCCATCCATTATGTAGATTCATCAAATGCTGAACGCCTTTTGCTGTATACGCAACTGAATAATAGCATTTTCTAAGTTCATTTGTTTCTAATACTTGCTTCTCGTATGCCACAACTGCATGACTACCACTTTCAAGAATCGCTAATACTTTCTCATTCTCTCCGTGAAGTTTGATGAGCCAATAAGAGTAATGTATAATCGAATAGTACATTCTTATACCGGGATGCGGATGATCATATTCATCAATATTTTTCGTCATATAATTTGAAAAATCTCTCCCTGTATTTTCAGCAAATGTGCGAAAACAAAGGTAATTTGCAATGAACATTATATCGAAATTTGCGAGATTTGCTTTAACATCATCTTGCCATTGCTGTAAGAAAAGCATGGACTGTACTGCAACTGCAAAGGAATCTGCATCGTATTCTCTCAGTTGTATATTCCAATTTCTTGTTCTCTTCTCTTCATCGCTAATGTTTTCCACTACAGATAATCTTTCATCAATACTATTTTCGCTTGCACGATCTTTAAGATGTCCGTGGGCAATGTGTCCATATTCATGGGCAATGGTAAAGTTGATCATGAAGAAAAAAAGCATATCCTTAAAATAATCTTTATTTTCTTCAGAAATTTTGAAGACCAAAGCCAAATTATTTTGATCAACAAATTCTTCTGCCTCTTTCCATAGCATTGTCAAAAGTCCTACTGACAAGGCAATATAATTTTGTCCATTTTCATAATGGCAAAAAGCATTAACTTCTATGTTATCATATATCCACAACGATATTTGCATTTTATTATAGGTTTCTTTTGCAGCCCACGTTGGCAAACCTATTCTAAGCTCTTTCAATGCCCTATTTGCTTTTTCTGATACCGAATACAAATCTTCTACAAACTCGCTTAGTTCAACCGATCCATTTGAACACGTAATCGTCACTCTATTCATGTCGCACAGATCCAATCTCAGATTATTTAATGTATAACATCACATCTTCGCCGATCATAAGATCGTTGCCTGCTGCTCACCACGGAGAGGTGTGTGATTATCAGAGCAGCATAGGGAGCTTCCGCTCCCAATATATCACATTCCACTAGTTATCGCTACCTTGAATGGACATACTTTCAAACATTGATAGCACCGCACACACTTGCTTTCATCAATCTGCGGATACTCAAAGCCTTCTTCATCCTCTACCATAGAAATAGCTTCTTTCGGGCAGATGGCATAACAGGCCGTGCAACCACAGCATTCTTCTTTTCTTTTATATAGTACCGGTATTTCTCTTTCCATATCCAATCACTCCACCGTCACACTCTTTGCAAGGTTTCTCGGCTTATCCACATCGAGGCCCTTTGCCACAGATACATAGTATCCCAGCAACTGCAGCGGAATCACGGCCAGACTGCCAATGAAATGCTCATCTACCTTCGGAACATATATAGTAAAGTTTACCTGATCTTCGATCTCGTATTTGCCATAAGTGGTCAATCCCATCAAGTAAGCTCCACGGCTCTTGCACTCCAGCATATTGCTTACAGTCTTCTCATACAGTTCACTCTGAGTTAGCACACCGATGACCAGTGTTACCTGCTCAATCAGGCTGATGGTGCCGTGCTTCAGCTCACCTGCTGCGTATGCCTCGGAGTGGATATAGCTGATTTCTTTCAGCTTCAAGCTGCCTTCTGAATAATCTGGACTCCGTGTCCCTACTGTCCGGGAATAGGAAACCGCAAATCCTCTTTTAAGGAAACCGGCATTCCGGTGGTGGAAACCTTTATAATAAATCCTTTAGAATGTACTCATGCACCAAGAGGTGTAAATACATTCAAGGGAGGTCATGACCAAGTATCGAGAGATTCTCAGACTTAGTGGTCTGGAACTCAGTCAGCAGAACATTGTCGACAGCTGCAATGTCTCCAAGAAGACGGTCAATCGCGTTTTAAAAAGAGCTAAGGAATTAGATATTTCCTGGCCTCTTGATGAAAACGATACCTATGCTGTGCTCGCAGAAAAGTTTTTTCCTTCTGCAAACCAAGCAACGGTGTACAAGGGGCTACAAGCGGTATAAAGAAACAAGTGGTTTGATAGAGTGGAAAGAGTGTCAGATTTTCCACTCTATCTTTACATAGTCGCTGGTTGCGCTGATTGAAGAAATCAGGCCGTCAGCGGCTTTTCGTTTGTCCTCAAAGCTGATATTCTCCCAATCGTCCAGATACCCGGACAGCAATTCAATCTGCTGGGAGGACAGCGTTTCAACGGACAAGTCGGCTATCGCCTTGGACAGTGTTTTTCGGCGGTTGTCCAAATCCTCGATTTTCTTGTTGGCATAGGCCAGCAAGGTGGCGTTGGCCCCGGCCAGCGTATCAAGCAGTTTTTCAATCTCGGCCTCTACCTGTGCAAGCTCCACCTGATAGGCGGTAATCTTCGGGTTGGCCTTTTCCTCGCCACCCCGCAACAGCTTGAACTCCCGGAATTTTTCACCCATGGCGGTAAAAATGAACTGTTTAAACTCCGTCTTGCGGAGAGTGCCGCACCCCGGACAGCCCTTGTGGTCGGCCCGCTTGGAACAGCGGAGATATTCATAACCAGAGGGATTGTAGGTCGTTTTGAGTGCGTACCCGCATTTCCCGCACTTGATTTTCCCTGCCAGCCAAGTGTTGCGAGCCTTGCGGCCATTCTGGAAGGTGGTGTTTGTCATCAGCCTCCACTCGGAATAATCACATTTTCAAACATCTTCTTATTCTTAGTACTTGGACCCTTTTGATTTTTATTGATATCAGTACCACATTCATCAGCAAATAGTTTTGCGTATCGTCGTATTGTTTCCTAAAAGGCATCCGTTTGCTTTTAATTTTCGCGCTATTCCCGTTGCATGATATCCTTCCACAATTAGGCTCATGATGTCATTTTTGTATGCACAAATTTCTTTTTTCTTGATGGTTTTTCTAAATGACATTGTTCAAGTGGGGGGCAATCCTTATATCTGTTAATGGTTCGTGTACTGACTCCTAATGCCATTGCGATATCTTTGTATTTATATTTTGCAGCAATCATTTTCTGAATGTTTGTTAATAATTCATACCGTTTTTTCTCATTTTCATTCAAGTTATCCACACTGGATAAGTTTTTTTTACTTGTCGCTTCAGAAATCTCCGGTCCCTGTATGTCTTGATCAAAAATACTGCCCGTAGCCTTATCATCACCAGTTGATTCTATCCGTATAGTTTGCGGCAAGTTTGAAGAAATACATTTCTTGATAATTTCAAGAAGATTCTGATGAAGATGAAAACGATCCGCAATCTGCCGTGCATCAGGAAGTTCTTCATTTATAACTTTAGCGTAAGCGGATGCTCGGTCGCGAGTTATTGTCCGCACATGTCTATTCTTTTGTAACCATTCTTTAAGAGCCGATCCGTCTCGTCCCTCAAGCATGGCAATAGGTTTATGCGAATCTGCATTGCAGATAATCGTGCAATATGTATTCCCCTTCTTAGTAGAAAAATCATCTATTCCAATACAACTACTGGTAGGATCTAATTTCATATGTAAAAAACGTTTTTTTAACATTCGAATAATAGTATCACCACTAATCTGTATTCCAAGATATTTGCATATACGAGAAGCCCCCTCACAGCTTGTTTCTAGCGCTAACGTAGCTATGAAATCTTCACACCGCTCAGTAAAGCGACCATAATATCCGAGAAAATGATCAAACTGATCAACAATTGTTTTTGCGGGACAAGCTTTATTCTGACATTCATATTCATGTGCCATTAAAATAACAGATGTACTTTTCCCTAGAATCGGAAGATCCTGTACAAATCGTTTATATGTACCATGGTAATAATTAGATATTTGGTGACATCTTGGACACTCACAATTATGCTTCTTGGATTTCAAGTGAATCATCACACTTTTTTCGTTAACCAAGCATTCGCTGATTTCAAAAGATTCCTCTGGATAAAAAGAATACAAATTCAAATTCGAAATAGTAGCACTCATTTGTAAGCCCTCTTTATATCGTACTTTATATCATATTCTATAGCACCTAAAACGACATTTCAAGCATCGGACGGATAATTGCGGAAGAACCCAGTTCATGGGGTCAGTAACATTGTATATTCCGTTCCACAGACACCGGATTATTCCTTCTTCTAATTTCATAAAAATTTTAGAGGTTTTTATTGCTTTTTTCCTGGGGTCAAGTACCAATATCATTCCATTTGACAGGATTTCCACCTGTCGGATTGCACGCCCTTAGCTGGACGCACGGTCTGGCACGTAATGTTCCACAGTTTTCTTCATATTGCAACCATTTTTGAAATACAAGTCGATTGCCTGTTGTTTTTCTTCGGTGCTATACCTGTTCATTTCTTTCTCCTAACATCTTTCGACATTAGGTCCAAAAATTGTCCGCACCCCCACTCCTAAAAACAATACAGTATTCAACAGTTTTATTACTCACACTTTCTTTCCTTTTTTTCCCCTGACTCACATGCCTATGTTCTACAGCATATATATATATATCACATGATTTTTTTTCTAAAACTCCCTCTATAACTCTCATCATATCTGCAGAGCCATTATTCGAATAACTCCATGCACATACATAGTTATTTCTTAATATTTCTGTAATAAGAAATACAAATTGATTTTCTACTTTCCCAACATTCCGTGTAGAAAATTCTGAGCGAAAGCGTTCCCCTTTACTTATAGATCGAGTTCTACTTTTATGTTCGGAATCAGGATAATCATATCTTGCCAGAGTTTCAAGAACATGATAATATCTACTATAATCATCTCTTTTGTATGGAGCATCAACATACACCAATGCATTTCTAATATTGCGTGCTTTCAAAAATTCCAGTGCATCCTGCCATGGTCCTGGGATTATATGAATAGGTTCTTTTCTCTTTTCACTTTCCTCTGCAACCGCCATTAATCTTTTGGAAAATTCAAGCCATACTGATTTTTTTCTTTGATCAAGTATAGATTCCAGATTCTCTTGATCGTTCTTTTTAGGTTGTGCAAAATGACCACCATAATTAGATGCAACAACACTTACTGTTATAATCAAAACTCCCGTCATCCAATCTTGTAACTGTTTATCCTCAAACTGTTCAATCGCATATCGGATACTATCAATCTGAAAAGATTGTTCCATTCCAAAATAAATATTTGAAAAATAAGTAGCAAACAAACAATAGGGAAATAATTTATGATTTTGTTTTCTTTGATCTATTAACAACTGAATATGTTTTGAAGTATTATCTGTTGAAGAATACAGTTCTGTATTATTTACAAACTGCGTATATAGATCTAAAATCTTGTTTTTGTTCGAAAGATCCATGTGAAAAATACTGTTTTCAGTAATTATTCCTTCGCCAAAGAGATCTTTTAATTTCTCCATATTATATAAATAATCGGAATAAATTTGTGTCAGTGCTTCTAATGCCCAGTTAACAGAAATTCCATTCCCTTGTACTTTCGCTAACAGTGTGCAAAATAACTGCGAATCCGAAGCATATGTTGTTCCTAATTTTGAAAATATATTTGCTACGTAACCTGACCCACACATCAAATCTACAAACACACCTTCGGGATTAGAATGTATGATAATTGATTCCATTACAAAATCAATTATGTTTTTTTTAATTCCCATATAAGTGCTTGTATTTGCAAAATCATTATTTTCAAATTCAGTATACAATCCTTCTCTTTTTTTTACTTCATCTAAATAATGGATGACAAACAGATTGTCAGAAACCACAGTACATTCTGACAGATTAAATACTTTTTCGTTTGTTTTCTCATAAGTCTTATTCTCTGACATAAATAAAAGGTTTCTTATATAAGCTGGAACTCTTTTCTTTTCGCTTCCTTTAAGTGACTTAAGAAAAGTTCCATCTGTTATTTTAATAATATCGAAAAACACATCCATCCTAAAACCAAAGAAAGAAATAATATCATCTGAGATCTCATAATTCTGCTCAAGTAGTTTTTTACATAAATAAATGTCTTTTTCAATAAAATACTGTATCTGCTCCCTGTTAAGTGATACGATAAGCCCCCTGTCTACAATATCATCCAACATTTTTTCATCATATTTTTTTTCAAGTTCCATACTTAACCAATTTTTCAACTCGCAGTATGTATAAAAATGTTTTTGCATATTATTTCCAATACCTTTTTGCTGTTTCTATAACCATCAACATATCCAGATATCCCTCTGCACAATCTCTTCTGCATAAATAATCAGCAGTTTTTCTGGCAGTTGATGATGAATTTGCAACAGCCACACTAATGTCAGCCATCTTAAATAAATCAATATCATTATCATTATCGCCTATTGCCAGTATTTTTCCATTTTTTTCACTGTCTCGTTTTTTTAGTTCCTCGATCAAAACACTTTTTTTATTCTGTGCAGCACGTATTTCAATAAATCCACTTCCACTGTCTGTATAAGCTACCGTTGGATTAGATTCCAAATACTTGATTATCTGACTACCAATTAATTCTGTAAGTTCTCTTCTCTCAATTAAAATTGAAGCTACTTTTTTATCCTTTATGTCTCGCAGGCGCATTGGTTTTACATAATTCCCATTGATATCTGTTCTTCTCTCAATATTTCCTGCATACCAGACTTTTTCACACAATTCGCCCGATTTAAAAAATAACTGAATATCTGACATATCCCCCTCACATGTATAGACATAAATCCCCGCCCCACATTTTCCAGCAAGACTCACTAATGTCTGAACTTCTTCAAAAGGAATACTACATTCTCTGATAATATGTCCAGTATTGTGTTCCAAAAGAACACCTCCATTATATAATACCAGTGGTGTTCCATCTACAATTTCTAATTGCTGAATCACATTGTAGGCTCCACGGTAAGGTCTGCCAGTAGCCACTGTTGTAATTACTCTTTTTTTTCGTAAATGGATTGTTTTTTTTCGTATCTGCTCAAATATTGGACTGCTTCCCTTTGTAAGTGTTCCATCAATATCAGAAACAATATAATTGACCTCTGAAAACAAACAATATTCACTCAGTAGACTATTATTATCCGGTAAATATGATTTCATTCTTTATTCTCTCACCTGCACAATTTAATAATATGATGCTTGTTTTCTTTTCTTTCATGACTTGATGTACTATATCCCTTACTATTGAAATAACATTCTTTTTCTACTGTTCCATAGGAATTTAAAATTTTTCGTGCTTCCTCAATTCGAATCAATCCATAATCTGTATAATGAAATATGATGCATTTTGCATCTGCATGGTCAATCAATTTCTTAAACGCTTCCAAAGCATAATTCTTCTTATTATATTCAGAAGTTTCTTCTCCTTCCAATCGAAAAACTCCAGATTTTCCACTTGGTGCAGGTACGACTCCTGCCGCTATCGTTTCTGGCAAATGATAGTATCTTGCATAATTCCGTTCGTTATACGGTGGATCCAGATATAATACATCACATTTACAGTTACTTACTAATTTTATTGCATCTGTCTTTAGCGAATAAGATGTTTTTCCCATAATCGCTGGTAACATGGCAAACCTGAACCCTTTTAATGCACGTCTGTCAAATTGTTTCAGATATCCATAATAGGTTCCTGCTGTATTCGCCACCTTATCAAAAGAATTAATCAAAGATGCTACAAGTACTTTTCGTTCATTGTCAGTAATTAGCTCTTTGTCATACCATTCCTGTATTGAGTTTATGCAACCTTGGATTTTTTTTGCATTCTCCTTTGTAAAAAATCCCCTTTTCTCTGCATACTCCTTAATCAGCCATCCATCATTTACAGATAATCGGTTCATAACATTTTCAAATTCTTCTTTACAATTAACCTGTAATGCCTGATATAATTTTGTAAAATCCGATTCCGCGCTTCTTTCAATCAAAGTATATTGAAAGAAATGTGCAAAATTTAAGATATCACCTGTAATAACATGAAAATCTTTCTCTTTCATATAAGAACCTACTGTTCCAATGCCACCAAATGGATCACAAAAAATCCCTTCCCTGTACTCCTTAATCAAATCAAAAATTTGCTCTAATAGAAGCGTCTTTGAACCTAAATACCGCATGGTCATCTATTCCTTGCTGTCATAATCATAATATATATATTTCCAATTATTTGTGTTTACGTTATTGCTATGCTTTTATCTAGTCCATTCCCTTATCTTTCGAATTACAAATTCTACATAGCTGATCAACAATCTTCCTATGAAATCAAACAAATGACTAAACAGCCATATTCCTATTGCACTAAGCATAACTTTAATCAAAACTGGAGAAGAATTAAGCCTTGGAATTATATACGTCTCCAAAAAAGTTTCTGCCGTCGTTGCCACTGTAAAGATTATTCCACATGTAAAAAGGATTCCAACTATTGCCTCTACCATTTGATTTCTGAATGCTTCTGCAATACTTTTCACAAAATTTTTTCCTGGTTTTTTTGCGTTCGTAAGCTCTTTATTATCATCTCGGAATTTCGAAATTGGAGACACACTCTCTTTATCATAGGCATGAGTTCCTGTCTTATCACAATATTTTGCCGAACTTGGCTGAACCGTCCGGAACAATAGTAATTGGGCAACCTGAATTTCTGGATAAATACAGATAGAATTGGCTGTATTATTCTTAATCTGAAAATGTATCTTTCCTTCATGTCCTGGCTGGATCACACTGGTTCCCAATTCTATTGAAAGTCCTAACTGTGTATATGAAAACTTGGAAGAAACAAGACCATAAATATCATGCGGCATTGTAATACTTTCAACAGATGAACATAAAATAGTTTCATCTGGTTTTAACACATAACCAAGTGAAATATTTTTCTCTTTATAGATCCCTGACAGCTTTGAATCTAAAACATGTTCATCCTGTGCCATGTCTATATAATTGTTAATCAAAGGTCTTTTTATAATTCGTATAGTATCAGACAAGGATAACTGAATCGCACATCCTGAAAGTTTCTTTTTGCTTTCCGAAGCAGATAACATATTCCCCTTATATTTAATCAACAGTTTGTCTTTCAGACGTTTTTCAATCATATACATAATATCATCATCGCTGAGCGGTCCTGGTATACGGTCAGGTGATGTTGGCATGACCATGAGTTTTGGTAGAATATAATTTTCAAGACTTGAACAGATACTGTATGGCTGGTCACCTTTTATCTTCTCATCAAAGTACTTCGTATTTTTTGAGTATACACTTCTCTCCTTTTTTGCATGGGCAAACCTTCTCTGAAATTGTTCTTCGTCAATATTATTATATGTATCACTGCCACTCTGATACTGTGAGTCCATTTTTATAAATCTTTTTCTGAAAAAATCCTCTGTTAATGCCTCACTGTAATCCAAAAATATAATATATAAATGATCCTTGTTATCTGCTCTATATTCCTTGGAAATATTAATTGCATTTCCTACAGATGCATGAATTATGAAATTTGAATAACTATTGATTGCCTGTTCTATGTCTGATTTCTTGTATGCATAAATTATCTGACTAAAACTTCCCACACCGATGTGGTGTGTTGAACCTTGAAAATTCAATATTTCAGCCAATAAAAAAGGCATAAACCTGTTCCGTTTGGTATAATGGAATTGACTAGAAACCATCTTTACAAAGGAGATTTATGCCATGTCCAGTATACCACAAAACCATTCTGATGAAAAAGCCCTAATTGACTGCGTTCAGAGATTTTTTTCTAAACACCATGTCGGCAAGCTTCTTGCCAGATGTAATGGCATGAAAGAAAAAGGCGTTTCTCCGGTTTCTCTGTTTCGTTACAAACTCAGTAACATTTTTGTCGGAAGAAGTATGTATATGCAGCAACAGACCGGCTCTTTTAAGGAAGCATTTTCCAAGAACACGTTCTACCGTTTCCTTAATTCTGCAAAGACAAACTGGCTCCGTTTCACTTCTCTTCTTGCTGCAGATATCGTAAATCACGACATCAAAGGTCTGACGAATGACAGCAGAAAAAATGTCTTCATCATTGATGACAGTCTTTTTAACCGCACCAGCTGCAAGAAAACAGAACTGGGATCAAAAGTTTTTGACCACACGGATATGCGTTTCAAAAAAGGATTCCGAATGCTTACTTTAAGCTGGAGTGATGGAAATACATTGATTCCTGTAAACAGCTGTCTGCTGGCATCTGCAAAAACTACAAATATCATCGGTCCTGTAA
>CDZS01053820.1_pt1 | contig 89701 bp, 73 predicted proteins | sample 557751 | NCBI WGS metagenome assembly CDZS01 (sample SAMEA3182113, study PRJEB8094) | gut metagenome | biome: human; feature: gut; material: Stool; isolation source: human stools | place: Canada | collected 2013-05-07 | reverse complement strand
CATCGTGGTAGACCAACCGGCAAATTCATAGGCGTACTGCGCATCTTCGACCTTGGTAGGCTCAGTGGTATCGAAGCTGGGGGCAGAATCGTAGGCGACATCCGTATCGGTTTCGTAGGTGGTATTGCCGTCCTGAGACTTCCAAGTAACGGTGAAGGTCTTAGGAGTCTTGCTGAAAGCGGCGTAGTAGGTGATGTTGGAAGTCACCTTGTCGAGCTCGTCGACAGACTTACCGGATTCAGCGCCCATCGTGGTAGACCAACCGGCAAATTCATAGGCGTACTGCGCATCTTCGACCTTGGTAGGCTCAGTGGTATCGAAGCTGGGGGCAGAATCGTAGGCGACATCCGTATCGGTTTCGTAGGTGGTATTGCCGTCCTGAGACTTCCAAGTAACGGTGAAGGTCTTTAAGATCCACTTGGCGGTCAGCGTTAAGTCACCGCCGCGGATGGAAACTTTGCCATCGGGTTGAACAACGTTACCAGAGGTATATCCGGTGCCGCTGATTTCCCAACCAGCGAATTTATAGCCAGCGGCCCTTGCTGCGGCAAGAGCTTCGTCGCTGGGAGTTCTGGCATTAAATTCTGCACTGCGTTTTAGATCAGTGTGGCTCTGGGGAACACTAAAGCTCTGGAGAGTGCTTGTAAGATTACCCCAGCTGTAGTCGGCTTGATAACGAGCGGTATCCTCTTTAACCTCAATTAAAAGATAATAGGGATAATAAGTGTTGAGGCCGTCAGAATTATACATATAATTCAAGAAATTATCGGGGTTAGGCGCTTCGGCGGGATAATTCCGGCTAAGGCTATTATGTTTGAACTTATCACTTGTTACTGGAATTGTAACCTCAGATGTGTAGTTGCCGCCTTGGTTAATGGGAGTACCGTCTTCATAGCGCTCTACACCGCAGGAATAATGGTTTCCGCAGACGATGCGATATCTGGAAACATAGTAACCTTCCGCAGCGCGAACTTGAAAATTATTTGTTACCGCATCATTAGTAGAGGCAGTGGCGGCACGAAGAGCGGTTCTTGCATCAACGATACCATCAGCATAGAGAACGTTATTACCGCTGCCTGCGGTAACCGTCGTAATGAGACTCGAATTCTTAATTTCTGAATTCGTATCGAATCCCCAGTAAACAGGCCGCCATTTGGCCCAATCTTTTTTGAAGTAATCGACGGGACCGTAGGGATCAAGCCCATACTCAGCATCAACGGACTGGACGGCCACATCGCCCTCTGCCGCCAGTACGTTGAGCGGCAATAGCGACAGGGTCATCACGAGGACCAGGACCCAGGTGAGAAGCCGCTTGCCAACTTTCTTCTCAGACATAAAAAAATCCTCCTTCTTCTGCCTGTACGGCGCGAAGAAGGGGGGAGGTAATCTGCATTTGGCAACCGGCTGCCGTGCGGCGCGAGCGCCGTTTAGGTCCGTGGCTTTGCGACACAGGCTTTCGCCTGCTGTGCCTTTTTCTGTACAGTTGCTCTTCTGCGAGCCGCACAGATATTTGTGTTTGCCAATATTTTATGTTCACAGTATACCAGATTTGCCCAAAAATGCAAGGAGATTTTCAAAAAATATATAAGATATTAACAGGACTAATAATGCGCAGAAAAAAACGGCGGCAGGAAATACCTGCCGCCGTGATTCGACGAATTGTGATATTTTACGCCACCGCGGACACGGCGAGCGTGTCGCTCTGCTGGGAGTAGGTCAGGGGGGAGACGCAGCCGGCGAAGGTGGTCTCGTTGATGACGCGCTTGGTGACGGCATAGGTCATGTCGATTTGGTACCAGTTGCCGCTGACGTTGACCTTGTTCCAGGCGTGGTAGCTGCTGCCGGCGTAGCCCTTGGTGAGGGTGCAGGGGATGTTCTGGCTGCGGCACATGGCGGCGAAGAGGGACGCGAGGTCGTAGCAGATGCCCTTGTTGCTGTTCAGGGTGGCGGCGGTGTCGGGGATGTACTTGCTGACCTTGCCGGAGGTGATGTCGCTCGCGAGCTTGGTGTCGTAGGTGTAGTGACCGGCGATGTAGTTGTAGATCGCGGTGACCTTGTCCATATCGGTCTTAGCGTCCTTGCAGAGCTCAGAGGCCTTCTTGCACACATCGTCGCCGGAGGTGAACTGCACGTCGGTCGTGGCGATGAGGTAAGGGGCGTAGGCGTTTTCGATCTTGGCGTTGACCTTCTTGCTGGTCACAACGCGGTAGGTCGTGCCGGAGATGTTCTCGCAGAGGGAGATGGTGTAGGTGCCGTCTCCCTGCTCGAGGGAGAAGACGGCGTCCTTGCCGCTCGGGCAATTCTTGTAGGACGTCTTTTCGTTACCGTACTGGATGCCGACCTTCAACTTGGCATTGGAGGTGTAGTTGACGGTGACGAAACCATACTTGGCATTCGTGGTGTCAATGGTGGTGCCATTGGCAGCGCTGGCGTTCACAACCGTGAACATGGACATGACAATAAGAACTGCGAGCATAGCGCAGGCATGACGAAACAGCCGTTTCATACGGCGATCTCCTTTCGGTAACTGGCTGCCAGCCCTGTTTCCAGGGGTAAGGCCCTATAGCTTTGCGTCGCCGGTTTTCACCGGGTTTGCTATTATCGTTTGAGATGCGGTCGAAGCGGCTGCACCTACTCTTTTTTTACGTGCGTATCATATGCCTCCGTTCGACATTTGTCAACAGATAATTTAGCGGTTTCTTTATTTTTTCGAAAAAATTGGAATTTTGTCAATACCAACGCGGAACGCGTTCAAAATTCGTTCATATTTAGCGGAAACGCCACTTGCCAATTGCGGCGCCGCGTAGTATGCTCGTAAAAATCGCAAACGCGGGCCTCAAAATGGGGCAGGCGGGCACGGGAAAAGAAAGGATACGACACATGAAAGTAAGGAAAGAGAAAACACTGGCAACGAAAATGGCCATCTCCCTGGTTGCGGGACTGACGGCCGGTCTCCTGTTTTTGTTCCTCCGCGAGCATTTGAATGCCTCCGGACAGGAAGCGGTGTGGGCGACCATCAATAATCTTTTATTCCAGGATATCACCGCTGCCGGAGCGAGCAGCGCGCTTGGCCTTTTCTATTTGGCCGGTCAGATGTTCATTCGTTCCCTCCAGCTCGTCATCGTGCCGATGGTGTTTACTTCCATTACATTGGCAATAGGACAGATCTCTGATACCAGTACACTTGGCAGAATTTCCTTCAAGTGTATCAAGGGTTTCCTGATCTGTTCTTTTTTTGCGCTCCTGCTCGCCTGCGTGTGCGGCATCGTCTTCTATAACATGGGCGTATTCCACATCGCCGTCGACGGGCTGGAGAGCGTTTCCGGTTCGACGGGCTCCAATCCGCTGCTCGTTGTGCTGAACGTCATCCCCTCGAACATTGCCTCGACGTTTTCGAGCAACACGGCAGTGCTCGCCGTCGTCTTCCTCGCCATCGCGCTGGGCCTTTGCATGAAGACGCTCGGCGAGGAGAAGACTGCCACGCTTCGCAAGCTCATTCAGGAACTCAACGACGTGGTCATCGTCTTCCTCAACTTCTTGGTCAGCAAGTTCGGCCCCGTTGCCATCTTCATGCTGCTCACGCGCACCTTTGCCTCCTACGGTGTCGAGCACCTCAAGCCCGCCGTCGCCTATGTCATCCTCACGGTTGTGCTGCTGCTCATCTTCCTCATCGTCGGCTACCCTGCCTTTATCGCGGTCTTCGCGCACCTGAATCCCTTCAAGTTTGCCAAAAAGATCACCCGCGTCGCGGTCTTCGGCTTCTCCACCTCTTCGAGTGCGGCGACGCTCCCGCTCAACGTCAAGACCACGGTCGAGGAGCTCGGCGTGGATGAGAAGATCGCCTCCTTCGTCCTGCCGCTTGGCATGACCATCAACATGAACGGAACGGCCATCATGCAGGTCATCGCAACGCTCTTCATCGCCGGCTGCGCGGGCTACAGCATCAGCTTCACCCAGCTCGTCGTCATCGCGCTGCTCGCACTCATTGCCTCCGCCGGTACGCCCGCGGCCCCCGGCTCCGGCGCGATCATCCTTTTCACCATCCTCTCCGGCCTCGGCTATGTGAATGATGCGGCAATGCTGGCCTACAGCCTCATCCTCGCCATCAACCGCCCCATCGAGATGCTCGTCACCGCGCTCAATGTTGTCGGCGATTCCGCCACGAGCATCTATGTCGCCAAGTCCGAGGGCGTGCTGAACGAGGACGTTTACAACGCGTAAGATCATTCAAAAAAGTGGTGTCACCACTTTTTTGAGAAAGTTTCGCTTCGCTTTGTGCCTCGCGGGCTCGACACACGCTCCGCGCAGAGTGTTTTTTCTGACGCGCGTGTCGCCAGAAAAAAGATCCAGATCATTTGCCGCCTGCGGGCGGCAAAGTCTGCGATGCTTTTATAACGAAAGAGACGCGGCGAAAGCCGCGTCTCTCCTTATATTATAGGTGTTATCTGTTACACGCTGAGCCAGTCGTCGAGGATAAGCCCCTCGTTGTGCTTGGTGAGAAAGCCCACGCTCCACTCGCCGCCGAAGGCGATGAGCTTGCGGCCCTTGAAGTCCTCGAGCACGCGGGAGCCCGAGCAGAGCATCAGGTCCTTCACGTCGCACGGGCACTCGCGGATCAGGCGCAGGTGCTCGTAGGGAAGGCCGCTCATGCGCAGGTCGACGCCGTACTCGTTTTTCATGCGGTATTCGAACACGTCGAACTGCAGCGTGCCGACCACGCCGACGACCACGTCCTCAAAGCCGCTGTCGGGGATTTTGAAGATCTGGATGGCGCCCTCCTGCGCGATCTGCTCCACGCCCTTGACGAACTGCTTGCGCTTCATCGTGTCCTTGGGTGAGACGAGCATGAAGTGCTCGGGCTCGAACGTCGGGATGCCGGAGAAGCGGAACTTTTTGCCGGGCATCGTGATCGTGTCGCCGATCGAGAAGATACCGGGATCGAACACGCCGATGATGTCGCCAGCATAGGCCTCGTCGACGATCTCGCGCTCGGCGGCCATCATCGTCTGCGGCTGAGAAAGGCGCATCTTGCGGCCGGACTGGACGTGGAAATACTCGGTGTCGCGCTCGAACTTGCCCGAGCAGATGCGCATGAAGGCAAGGCGGTCGCGGTGGGCCTTGTTCATATTGGCCTGGATCTTGAAGACGAAAGCCGAGAATTCGGGGGAGTAGACGTCCACCTCGCCCGCGTCGCTCACGCGCGGAAGCGGCGGCGTGGTCATCTCTAAAAACGCGTTCAAAAACGGCTCGACGCCGAAGTTCGTCAGCGCGCTGCCGAAGAACACGGGGGAGAGCTTACCGCGGCGCACGGCGTCGAGGTCAAAGTCACGGCCTGCGCCGAGCAGCTCGACCTCTTCGGCGAGTGTGTCGCGGCGGGCCTGACCGATCAGGTCGACGAGCGCGGGATCATCGAGCTCGATTTCCGTGATGCCCGCCTTTTTGGCGTGGCCCGCGTCGGTGAAGTGCAGGATGCAGCGCTTATCGCGGTCGTACACACCGGCAAACTCCTTGCCGCAGCCGATCGGCCAGTTGACGGGATAGGTGTCGATGCCCAGCTCGCGCTCGACCTCCTCGCAGAGCTCGAGCGGGTCGCGCGTTTCGCGGTCCATTTTATTGATAAAGGTAAAGATGGGGATGTTGCGCAGAGCACAGACCTTGAAGAGCTTGCGCGTCTGCGGCTCGACGCCCTTCGCACCATCGATGACCATGACGGCGCTGTCCGCGGCCATCAGCGTGCGGTAGGTGTCCTCGGAGAAGTCCTGATGTCCCGGCGTGTCGAGGATGTTGATGCAGTAGCCGCCGTGCTGGAACTGCATGACCGATGACGTGACCGAAATGCCGCGCTGCTTTTCGATTTCCATCCAGTCGGATTTTGCCGCGCGCTCGCGCTTGCCCTTGACCTCGCCCGCCTGGGCGATCGCCCCGCCGTAGAGCAGGAACTTTTCCGTCAGCGTGGTTTTACCGGCGTCCGGATGCGAAATGATCGCAAACGTCCGGCGGCGGGAGATCTCTTCCTGTAAAGTGGCCATGACTGCCTCCTGAAAAATACGATTTACCGGGCAAGTGTATCACAGCCCCCCGCATTTTGCAACAGAATCCTAAAATCTATGCTTGACAAAGCGAAAAATGTCTGGTATAGTACATCTTGTTCCGCGGGCGTAGCTCATCTGGTAGAGCGCCACCTTGCCAAGGTGGAGGTAGCGAGTTCGAGCCTCGTCGCCCGCTCCAAAAAATAAAGGCATGACGTAAGTCATGCCTTTATTTTTTGGCTCCAGCGGGCAGAGGGGCGAACAGGGCGCGAGCGAAGCGAGAAAACGCCCCGGTGGGGCGTTTGTCGCCCGCTGTGCGTGTCGCGGCACGGCAGTGCCGCGAGCGAGCCTCGTCGCCCGCTCCAAAAAAGGGGTCACAACGTATGTTGTGCCCCCTTTTTTGGATTCCGGCAGGAAATTAAAATGCTCGGGCGAAGTGAATTCGCCCTCCGCCAAGGTTTTGCTGCGCAAAACGCTTGTACGGCGCAAAAGCGCCGATTTTTTGGATTCCGGCAGGAAATTGAAATGCTCGGGCGAAGTGAATTCGCCCTCCACCAAGGTTTTGCTGCGCAAAACGCTTGTACGGCGCAAAAGCGTTGTTTTTTGCTTCGGTAGGCCAAATAGATACGGGACATCCGAACTGGGTGTCCTGTTTTTTATAAGAACGTTCCCTGTCAATGATTGAAAACAGTTTTTTAATTTGCTATGATACCTTCACACTTTCCATAGGGGGATAATTTGTGAAAAAAAGATTTGCTATATGCAGCACAATAGTTTTGCTGCTGCTTTTGTCAGCCTGCGGCGCACCGCAGACGTTGGACTTTTCCTACGCTCCGGAAGGAGAAGAACTTTCTTCTTTGATGGTGGAGACTTCACAAACTCACCGTGCAGAACTGGAGCACGTTCCCTCTGCGGCTGATTTTGCCGATGCGATTTCGGATGACCCCGCCTCGGCAGGGCTGCTGAGCGAGAGCGAGGTGGAGAGCCTTTTACGAGGTCATGCCGCGATGGAGACGGTGTCGAAGGAACAGGCGCAGTCTGATGTTTCCCTGCTGTTTCGCGCGCTGCAAAGCGCTTACGGCGCTTACGAATACTTTGGGCAGGAAAAGTTTGACGCAGCGGAGGACGCTGTGACACAATGGCTTTCCTCACAGGATGATGAGATCAAAGTTTCTGCGCTGGGAGAAAAACTGCAGGAATCTCTCGTATTCATGCTTGCGCACGACGCGCATGCCGTGATTTATGAACCGGCGGCGGAAGAGATCGAGGCGCAGGTGCGATATGAATACTTCTTTGCCGACGGCTTCTATTTTTCAAAGAATGTCAACGGCAGCTATTATATGGTGAATGACGGGGAGAGGTGGACATTGAGTAGCTTCTCCGATGAACATGTCAGCGTGCAGCCGACGCTTCTGCAAGACGGACGCATTGTTTATCAGCCGACGCTTTTTGCGCTGCGGAAGGACGCCGTGCAGAGCAGTGTCACACTGAAAAAATCTTCTGGAAAAGCGAAAATCTATCGCCTTGACTGGACGGAGAGTCAGCCGCTTGATGTTGACCTCGGCACGCTGGATTACCGCCTGATACAGGAAGACGGTCTTACCTATGTTTCCCTCCGCAGCCTTGTTTCCGGCACATATGATAATATGCTTGCACGCTATGCTCGGGAAGGGGCAAAAGCACGCGGGAGCAAAGCGGTGATCTATGACCTGCGCGGCAATGTTGGCGGCTCGGACAGTTGGCCGAGAAAGTGGATACAGAGTTTCCTCGGAACGCAGAACAGTATTGAGACCTCCATGCTGTATGCGCAGAAAAACAGCGCCCTTTTTGCTGCGGAAAACAGCGAGAGTCTGCTGCCGGAAGATGAGGGAACTTGCTTTGCCCGTGAAGTCCACGGGACCTGGTATGAAAATGATATTCCGATCATCGTGTTGGTTGACGATCATTGCGGCTCGTCCGGCGAGGGCGCGGTACAGCTTTTGAAAACGCTTGACAATGTGCTCATTGTCGGCAGCAACACGGCGGGATACCAGCTCTGCGGAAATATCAGCACCTTTACATTGCCATATACCGGCATCGGTGTGCGCTTTGGGTCAACGCTTTTCCTCTATGGGGACGGAGAAAATGTCGATCACAGGGGCTATGCTCCGGATGTCTGGTGTGATCCGCAGGATGCGCTTGCTTCAGTGCTGGCACTGCTGAAAGAACAGGGGGTCGTCAGTGCAGATGCTTGCGAAACCGTGAGAGAAAAAATAGTAAAATGATGAATTTTTCGCTCATACAGGCAGAGCGGCAGCGGGTAATAGAAGCAACTCAAATCGTATAGCACCCACACTTGGCAGGCATTCGATTCCGCGGGTTGCGCAGATCTTCAAACTGCAAACTGTCAATGTCGGGGGTCGAGGGGAACTCCCCTCGCGTTCGCTTAGGGGGGGTACAAGGGGGCATTCTCTCACGCGAGAGAATGCCCCCCTCTTCTGCGCGGCCACAGGGGGAGAACCTCAGCGTCCCCCTTGCGCAGCAAGCCCCTTTCATGCTATGATATTTTCACAGAAAAAGAGAAAGTGAGGAGATCATCATGACTCTCGATGAAGCGATCAAGTCCCTGATGGCTTTGCAGGCCAAGCTCGCGGCCTACGGCCACGCCATGGGCCTGCTCTTTTACGACGGCGCGACCACCGCGCCCAAGGGCACGGCGGCGAACCGCGGCCAGACCATGAGTATTTTGAGCGAGGAGCACTACAAGCTCACGACTGGCGAGGAGACCATCGCGCTGCTCGAATTCCTCGACGCGCACAAGTCTGAACTCGACGAAAAGCAGCAGCGCATGGTGTTCCTGCTCATCAAGGATATCCGCAATATGCAGAAGATCCCGATGGACGAGTACGTCGCCTACCAGCAGCTTTTGGTCGAGGCGGACGACGTATGGCACCGGGCGAAGGAGACGAGCGACTTTGCTCTCTTCGAGCCCGTGCTTGAGAAAATTTTCGAGACCAACATCTGCTTCGCACACTACTGCGCACCGGAAAAGGACCCCTATGACTACTGGCTCAGCGAGTATGAGGACGGGCTGACGATGGCGCAGTGCGACGAATTTTTCGCGACGCTGCGCAAGCACATCGTGCCGCTTCTCAAGAAGATCAAGGCGCAGCCGCAGCTCGATGACGCGATGCTGCACGGCCATTTTCCCGAGGAGAAGCAGGCGCAGCTTTCCGACTACCTGATGCGCACGATGGGCCTCGATTTGGACCATGTCGGACTGTCCACGACCGAGCATCCGTTTACGACGTCGCTCGGCTCGCACTTTGACGAGCGCATCACGACGCACTATCTGGAGGAGAATTTTGCCTCCTCGATGTTCTCCGTTATCCACGAGGGCGGCCACGCGCTCTACGATACCGGCAGCGCGGATGATCTCGCCTATACGGTGCTCGACGGCGGTGTCTCTATGGGCATCCACGAGAGCCAGAGCCGTTTCTATGAAAATCTGCTCGGCCGCTCCCGCGCCTTCACGGCCTTCGTCTTCCCGAAGCTCTGCGAGCTCTTCCCCTCGCTCGCGGGCCACACGGCGGAGGAATTCTACCGTGCCATTAACAAGGCTGAGCCGTCCCTCATCCGCACCGAGGCCGACGAGGTCACCTACAGCCTGCACGTCATGGTGCGCTACGAGCTCGAAAAGCGCGTGATGCACGGCGAGCTCAAGGTACACGACCTGCCGGGCGAGTGGAACCGCCTTTACAAGGAATACCTCGGCGTCGACGTGCCGGATGACAAACACGGCGTTTTGCAGGACAGCCATTGGTCGGGCGGCAGCATCGGCTACTTCCCGTCCTACGCGCTCGGCAGCGCCTACGGCGCACAGCTGCTTCGCAAGATGAAAGAGACGGTCGATGTGGACGAGTGCCTCAAGACCGGCAATTTCGCGCCCATCAACGTGTGGAACCGCGAGCACATCTGGCAGTACGGCTGCCTCAAAAAGCCCGGCGCGCTCTTGGAGCAGGCGCTTGGCGAAAAGTTCGACCCGACGGTCTACACGCAGTACCTTGAGGAAAAGTACGGCGAAATTTACAACCTGTAAGAGCAAAATCATATCAAAAAGGCGGTATCCGACCGGATATCGCCTTTTTGTGCGTGAAACGTGGAAAGTCCATTGCATTGTAACCGCATTTCCGATACAATGGGCGAAAAGAGAAGCGGACGGCAGGAGGAGAGACTGCGCGTTCGCAATGAGAGATGGGAGAACAAAAATGAATACTGCGCTGTATGAGACCTACGTTCAGATTTTGCATGAGGAGCTTGTACCCGCGATGGGCTGCACCGAGCCGATCGCCGTTGCCTACGCGGGCGCGCTTGCGCGCCAAACGCTCGGGACACTTCCCGAGCACATCGAGCTGACCGTGAGCGGCAATATCATCAAAAACGTCAAGAGTGTCATCGTGCCGCACACCGGCGGGCGAAAGGGCCTTCCCGTCGCGGTCGCGGCGGGAGTACGCGTCGGCGATGCCGACGCGCAGTTAGAGGTGCTGGCGAATGTGACGGAGGACCAGCTGCCGCTTCTGGACGAGTACCTTTCCGCGGCGGAGATCACGGTGAGCAAATCGCCGCTGCGCTGCCCGTTCGACATTCAGGTGTGCGTGCTTGCGGGCGGGGACACGGCCTTTGTCCAGATCGTCGGCAGCCACACAAACGTTGTGCGCATCGAGAAAAACGGCGAAGTGCTGCTCAACAAGCCCTTTTCCGAGGAGGCGGCCCAGCCGCCCGAGAGCCGCAGGAGCCTGACGGTCAAGGACATCATCGTCTTTGCCGACGAGGTCGATTTAGACGACGTCCGCGCGCCCATCGCGCGCCAGATCGAATATAACACGGCCATCGCTGAGGCAGGATTGACAGGGCAGTACGGCGCGGCTATCGGAAAAATCTTGCTCGATTCCTATGGCGACAGCGTGCAGAACCGCGCCAAGGCCTGGGCTGCCGCGGGCTCGGACGCGCGCATGAACGGCTGCGAAAAGCCCGTCGTCATCAACTCCGGCAGCGGCAATCAGGGCATGACGGCTTCGCTGCCCGTCATTGTCTACGCGCGCGAGCTGAAAGCGAGCGAGGAGCAGCTCTACCGCGCGCTCGTCGTGTCGAATCTTGTCACCATCCATCTGAAAACGGGCATCGGCAGCCTTTCCGCCTACTGCGGCGCGACCAGCGCGGGCGCAGGAGCCGGGGCCGGCATCTGCTATCTGTACGGCGGGCGCTATGATGAGATCGCCCACACGATCGTCAACGCGCTCGCCATCAACTCCGGCGTGCTCTGTGACGGGGCGAAGGCGAGCTGCGCGGCGAAGATCGCCTCGGCGGTCGAGGCGGGGCTTCTCGGCATGCAGATGTACCGGCACGACAGCCAGTTCTACGGCGGCGACGGCATCGTCGTCAAGGGTGTGGAGAACACGATCCGCGCCGTCAGCAGCATCGCGCGCGACGGCATGCGCGAGACCGACAACGAGATCATCCGCCTGATGATCGGGGAGGAAACTGTCAAATGAAGATACTTGTCACAGGCTTCACGCCGTTTGGCGGGGAGCAGATCAACCCCTCGTGGGAGGCGGCACGCCGGCTTCCCGACCGCATCGGGGGAGCAGAGCTCATCAAGCATGAAATTCCGACGGAGTTTGACGCCTCCGGTGCTGCGCTGCACAAACTTTTGACGGGGCTGCGGCCCGACGCGGTGCTCTGCGTCGGCCAGTACGGCGGCGCAAATTGCATACGCGTCGAGCGCGTGGCCATCAACCTGCGCGACGCGCGTATCGCCGACAACGCGGGTAAGCAGCCGACGGATGAGCCGGTCGTGGCCGGAGGTCCGGACGCCTATTTTGCGACGATCCCGACGCGCGAGATCGTCGACGCTCTGCGTGAGCAGAATATCCCTGCCCAGCTCTCGTACTCCGCGGGCACATTCGTGTGCAACAATCTCCTTTACTGCGCCCTGCACGAGAGCGCGCAGAGCTATCCCGCCCTGCGCTGCGGCTTTGTCCACGTCCCCTACCTGCCCGAGCAGGCAAAGGACGGCAATGCGCCGAGCATGGGTTTGGAAATGATGGTCAAAGCGCTGGAGACCGCGGCGGAAGTGATCGTCGAAGCATAGAATTCAAAAGAAAAAGAACCGTCTGACTCCACGGTAGTTCAGATGGCTCTTTTGCATAGTTCATTCGATGTGGGAGCCTGTAACCGTACTTCGGCTCCCAGAAAGTTTTCTCGCCCCACCGATGCCTTAATCAATTGTCCCCCAAACCTTGAACACGGGGCGGCATAACAAATAACCATCAAAATAACCGATGCTCGCACCGAACCCTAAACACTTACGGAGATCGTAACTCTGTTATCAAAATAGTCTGGCATTCGTATGGAAACGACGGAGAATCTCATTCACCAAATTCGAAGGTCTCCCGCCCGTTCACCGCGTCGAGCGCGAGCTGCGCGCGGGAGAGCTCGTCGGCGGTCTTTTCATAGTCCGCCTCCACAGCGGCAATGTCGTAGTTTGCGTAGCGGTAGTCGATGATGTTCGACGGCCGGCCGTACTGCTCCTCAACGCGCTCCTTGGGAAGGCGGCTCTTCATCTCGAGCAACTTATTCTTGCGTCTCGTGAGCTGCGGGATATAGACCAGCATCTCGTCGATGGTCATGTCAAAGCCATCGACAAAATGCGTCGTGTTGAAGCAGTTGATCGCGTGCTTAAGACGGCGGATCTTTTCTTCGAGCGCTGCAAGGCGCGCCTGCGTCTCGGCGTAATCATAGACCGGGCGCACGGACGCTACGTCCTCGCCCATCGCGGCGCGGAAGTCACGGCTGCGCGTTTCCTTGTCGAGCAGCGCGGTATATTCGTCGTTGAGCTTCTTCAAGAGCTTATTTGCCTCGGCGGAAGTGTAATTCATATTGTTCTGACCTTCTTTCTTATGCTTCAAAAATGACAGGGAATGGCAGCGTGGATCGGACTTGCGGTGGGAGATCAGAAACCGGACAATGCTCAAGCATATCCTCTGGCATAAAGGCCGATTCTTGCAGTAGAAAGCTGATCTCTGCTTAAAAACCGGAGAGGGATTCACCGCCCCTCCTAAAAACATTGACCTCAGGCTGTACGCTGCTGCAAAGGGCTGATTTTCTAAGAACATGATAAGGCAAGCGGGCGGAAAATGTCAAGATGCGGAGAGTTTCCCGGCAGGATAGAAAATTGGCAAGAACGAAGAGTTTATGATAATTGGCGTATGACAAAAAAGAGCTACCTGACTTCATTTGAAATCAGATAGCTCTTTTTCCTGGGAATAATGAAATTCTGTTGCCAAATCGTTGCCACGAGGGGCATCAAGACTCAAAAAGTCCGGTGTTTACGGGCTTTTTTCGACCTTTGAAATCATTCCCACTCCACCGTTGCGGGGGGCTTGCTGGTGATGTCGTAGACAATTCTGTTGATGCCCTTGACCTCGTTGACGATGCGGCCGCTGATCTTGTCGAGCAGCTCGTAGGGGATGCGGGCCCAGTCGGCAGTCATGAAGTCCTCGGTCGTCACAGCGCGCAGCGCAAGCACGCGGTCGTAGCTGCGGCCATCGCCCATGACGCCGACGGTGCGCGTGTCGGTCAGGACGGCGAAGTACTGGTTCATCTTCTTGTTTTCGCCGGCCTTTTCCAGCTCCTCGCGGTAGATCGCGTCGGCAAGGCGCAGCGTGTCGGCCTTTTCCTTCGTGATCTCGCCCATGATGCGGATGGCAAGGCCCGGGCCGGGGAACGGCTGGCGGGAGACGAGGTATTCGGGAAGCCCCAGCTCGCGGCCGAGCTGACGCACTTCGTCCTTGAAGAGCAGGCGCAGCGGCTCGATGATCTCCTTGAAGTCGACATAGTCGGGAAGACCGCCGACGTTGTGGTGGCTCTTGATGACTGCGGCATTGCCAAGGCCGGATTCGATGACGTCGGGGTAGATCGTGCCCTGAGCGAGAAAGTCGACCGCGCCGATCTTCTTCGACTCTTCCTCGAACACGCGGATGAACTCTTCGCCGATGATCTTGCGCTTGCGCTCGGGATCGGAGATGCCAGCGAGCTTCGAGAGGAAGCGGCCCTCGGCGTTCACGCGGACAAAGTTGATGTCCCACTTCTTGAACGCCGCCTCGACCTCGTCGCCCTCGTTGAGACGCATGAGACCGTGGTCGACAAAAACGCAGGTGAGCTGAGGGCCGACGGCCTCAGCCAGCAGCGCCGCCACGACGGACGAGTCCACGCCGCCGGAGAGCGCCAGCAGCACGCGGCCGGAGCCGACCTTTTCGCGCACGGCGGCGATGGCAGTATTTTTATAGTCGCCCATCGTCCAGTCGCCTGTCGCGCCGCAGACCTCGTAGAGGAAGTTGCGGATCATCGCGGTGCCGAACTCCGTGTGGTTGACCTCGGGATGGTACTGCACGCCGTAGAACCCGCGCGTTTCGTCGCAGATGGCGACGTTCGGGCAGGCGTCGGAGTGCGCGACGAGAGAGAAGCCCTCGGGAACGACCTCCATGTAGTCGCCGTGGCTCATCCACGTCACGCTCTTTTCGGGAAGACCCTTGAAGAGCTTGCAGTTCGTGTCAAAAAACGTCTCGGTCTTGCCATATTCGCGCGCGGTGGCGTCGTTTGCGGCGACAACCTTGCCGCCGAGGTGGTGCGCGATGAGCTGGCAGCCGTAGCAGATGCCGAGCACGGGCACGCCCGCGTCAAAGAGCGCGGGATCGACGTGCGGCGCGTCCTCGAGATACACGCTGTTCGGGCCGCCGGTGAAGATGAAGCCGATGGGCTTCATTGCGAGAAGGTCCGCAAGCGGCGTCGTGTAGGGCTTGACCTCGCAGTAAACGCCGCATTCGCGCACGCGGCGCGCGATGAGCTGGTTGTACTGGCCGCCAAAGTCCAGTACGATGATGGTCTGATGGTTCATATTGAAATTCTCCTGCCGTATCCAATAATATGGTAAAAGCATCATATCATAGCTTTTCCCATTTTTCCAGCGGTATTGTAAAAATAAAAAGGCCGCGCGGTCAATGGACCGCGCGATCGAGGGAGGCCGCGACAAAGCCGCGGAACAGGGGATGCGGCTTGTTGGGGCGGCTCTTGAATTCGGGGTGGAACTGCGCGCCGACGAACCAGGGGTGGCTCTTCGATTCGACGATCTCGACGAGCGTGCCGTCGGGGGAGAGACCGGCGAGGCGCATGCCGGCGTCCGTGAAGTCGTCGCGGAAGTCATTGTTGAACTCGTAACGGTGGCGGTGGCGCTCCCAGATCTCGGGCGCGTCGTAGAGCGCGCGGGAGAGCGAGCCCTCTTCGAGCACGCAGGGGTACTTGCCAAGGCGCATCGTGCCGCCCTTGGCCGTCACGCCGACCTGCTCGGGCATGAGCGCGATGACGGGATGCGCCGTTGTGGAGGAGAACTCTGCGCTCGTCGCGTCGTCCCAGCCGAGCACATGGCGCGCAAATTCGATGACTGCGATCTGCATGCCGAGGCAGATGCCGAGGTACGGGATGCCGCGCTCGCGCGCGTACTGCGCGGCCAGGATCATGCCCTCAATGCCGCGGTCGCCAAAGCCGCCGGGGACTAAGATGCCGCTGCACCCGCAGAGCTTCTGCGCGATGTTGTCGCTCGTCAGCGTTTCGGAGTCGACCCACTGAATTTCGACGCTCGCGTCGCAGGCTGTGCCCGCGTGAAAGAGCGACTCAACGACGCTCAAATAGGCGTCGTGCAGGCCGACGTATTTGCCGACGAGCGCGATGCGCACATGACGGTGCACGCCGTGGATCTTGTCGACCAGCGCGCGCCACTCGGTCATGTCAGGTTCACCGCAGTCAAGGTGCAGCTTGCGGCACACCACGCGGCAAAGGCCCTCGTGCTCAAGCAGCAACGGCACCTCGTAGAGCGTGGACGCCGTTGCGTTCTGGATGACGCAGTCGGGCTCCACGTTGCAGAAGAGCGCAATCTTGTGGCGGATGTCGTCTGTGATGGGCTCATCCGTGCGCACGACGAGAACGTCCGGCTGGATGCCCTCGCTCAGGAGCTCTTTGACCGAGTGCTGCGTGGGCTTGCTCTTGAGCTCGCCGCTGCCGGGAATGGTCACGATGAGCGGCACATGGATGAAGAGCACATTTTCGCGCCCGCGCTCGGCTGCGACCTGACGGATGGCCTCTAAAAACGGCTGGCTCTCGATATCGCCGACCGTGCCGCCGATCTCGGAGATGGCAACGTCGGTCTTGCCGTCGTCCATGTCGTAAATGCGGCGCTTGATCTCATCGGTCACATGCGGGATGATCTGCACCGTGCCGCCAAGATAACCGCCCTGACGCTCGCGGTTGAGAACGCTCCAGAAAATTTTGCCCGAGGACACGGAGGATTTCTCGTCCAGCGCCTCGTCGACAAAGCGCTCGTAGTGGCCGAGGTCCAGGTCGGTCTCCGCGCCGTCGTCCGTGACAAAGACCTCGCCGTGCTGATACGGGCTCATCGTGCCGGGGTCGACGTTGAGATACGGGTCGAACTTCTGGTTTTTGACCTTCAGCCCGCACTGTTTTAAGAGCCGCCCGAGCGACGCCGCGCAGATGCCCTTGCCAAGCCCCGACACCACGCCGCCGGTGACAAAAATGTACTTCATAGATTTTCTTCCTCCCCTGTCAAAGAAAAATGAAACTGCTGCGATAAAGCAAAACTCCACTTCAAAAAGGACGCTCGAGAGAGCGTCCTTTTTGACTTACACGGAGAAGAGTAATTCGCAGAACGTCGGATACGGCCAATACTTGGACGCGGTCAGCACTTCCAGCTTGTCGACGGTCTTGCGCACGTCGTTCGTGCGCTTTTCGACCTCGTCGTGGTAGTAGTGCAGGAGCGTTTCGGGCTCTGCGTCGTCGGAGACGGTCTCGAGCGCCGTCTTGAGGCCGATGGTCTCTTCGAGCAGCTGCTCGTTGAGCGAGCCGATGGCGTTGGCGAGCGAGGATTCGACGTGGCAGGTCAGCTCCGGCGCGGCGGCGCGCTTGGCGGCGATGGTGTTGCACAGCGCGGCTTCGTATTCGGAAGCGGCGTTGAGAATGCCGTGCTGGACCATGTCAACAAGCGTCGCGGCCTCGATGCGGATGACCTTGCAGTACTTCTCGATATGAACTTCGTGGCGGGAGAAAATTTCTTCCTTGCTGTAAACGCCCTGGCGCGTCAGCAGCTCAATGTTCTTGGGCAGGATGTAGGTCGGCAGCGCCTCGGCGGTGTTGTGCAGGTTGGCAAGGCCGCGCTTTTCAGCCTCCTTGATCCAGGCATCTTCATAGCCGTTGCCGTTGAAGATGATGCGGCGGTGGGCGGAGAACGTGTCGCGGATCAGCTTGTGGAGCGCGGCGGTGAAGTCCGGCGCGTCCTTGAGCTGCGCGTAGAATTCGTCGAGCTCTTCGGCCATGATGGTGTTGAGGATCGTGACCGGGCCCGCGATGGACTGCGAGGAGCCGGGCATGCGGAACTCAAACTTGTTGCCGGTGAAGGCGACGGGCGAGGTTCGGTTGCGGTCGGTCGTATCCTGCGGAATGGCGGGAAGCACATCCACGCCGATGCGCAGGGACTTGTGCTCGGGCGCGGTGTAGTCGTTTTCACCGACGATGGCGTCGATGATACCCTCAAGCTCGGTGCCGAGGAAGATGGAGATGACAGCAGGAGGCGCTTCCTGCGCGCCGAGGCGGTGGTCGTTGCCCGCGAAGGCGACGGAGCAGCGCAGAAGCTCCTGATATTCGTCCACGCCCTTGATGAACGCGGCGAGCACCAGCAGGAACACGGCGTTCTGGCTGGGCGTCTTGCCGGGGGAGAAGAGGTTTTTGCCCGTGTCGGTCGAGAGCGACCAGTTGACGTGCTTGCCCGAGCCGTTGACGCCCGCGAAAGGCTTTTCGTGCAGCAGGCACACAAGGTTGTGGCGCTCGGCGACCTTTTTCATCGTCTCCATGACGAGCTGGTTCTGGTCGCTCGCGGTGTTGGCGTCGGTGTAGATGGGGGCCATCTCGTGCTGGCCGGGGGCGACCTCGTTGTGCTTGGTCTTGGAGAGCACGCCGAGCTTCCACAGCTCTTCATCGAGCTCTTTCATGTAGGCGGCCACGCGGGGACGGAACGCGCCGAAGTAGTGGTCGTCCAACTCCTGACCTTTCGGGGGCTTTGCGCCGAACAGGGCGCGGCCGCACAGGCGCAGGTCCATGCGCTTTAAGTACAGCTCGCGGTCGATGAGGAAATACTCCTGCTCCGCGCCGATCTGCGGCGTGACTTTTTCCGCGTCGTCGCCAAATAACTTGAGCACGCGCACGGCCGCGCGGTCGACTGCGGCGATGGAGCGCAGCAGCGGTGTCTTCTTGTCGAGCGCGTCGCCGCTGTAGGAGCAGAACACCGTCGGGATGCAAAGGCTGCCATCTTTGATGAAGGCAAACGCCGTGGGGTCCCAAGCGCTGTAGCCGCGGGCTTCAAACGTGGCGCGCAGGCCGCCGTTGGGGAAGGAGGACGCGTCGGGCTCGCCACGCACCAGCTCCTTGCCGGAAAAGTCCATCATCACGCGGCCGCCGCCGGCGTTGTTGATAAAGCTGTCGTGCTTTTCCGCCGTCACGCCGCTCAAGGGCTGGAACCAGTGCGTGAAATGCGTTGCGCCATGCTCCAGCGCCCAGGTCTTCATCGCGTCGGCGATCTCATTTGCCGCGGAAAGGGGAAGAGGCTGCCCGCTCTTTAAGCAGCCGCGCCAAACGTCCATGGCGCTCTGCGGCACATACTGCTCCATTGTGCGTTCATTGAACACCAGAGAGCCAAAAAGCTCGGGAATGCGAGTCGCTTCACTCATGATCCAGACCTCCTGTTTCGAAATAAAAAATTTGATAAGTAATGATACTTCATCGGGGCAAGCAGCGTCAATACTTTGTTTTTCCAACTTTCCCCTCACTTTAGTGGGACGGGATGTGCGGTGTGAACGAAATTATGAAAGTGCGGCAAATTTTTCTTGCATGAAGAAAACGGCTGTGCTATATTTAACCTGAACCCTCCCTTGCCGGAAACGGCAGAAGAGGGTGCTTTTTTATCCTTTGGTATAAGTAAAAGATTTTCGTCCCGAACGGAAAAAGGGCGTGAACGCCGGTCACGGCGCTCACGCCCTTTTTGCAATCATTTGATGGTCGAGCTGTCGTTCAGAACGCTCGTGCTGTAAAGGAACAACACGTCCTGCGCCGTAAAGTCGATGAACTTTCCGAGCATCGCCGGGGAGAGGTAGCGGATGTCGACGAGTGTGATCTCACTGTACCCCTCCGCGAGCAGCGGAAGTAAACTCGCGGCGAACGAATCGCGGAAGACAAGGAGCTTTCGCTCCGCCTGCACGTTCGGGTTCTCAATGCGCAGCAGCGACTTGGGTCCCGAGAGGAAAATTTCATACGGGTCGCTGCCGTCTGCCTTTTCGAGCGTGTAGACAGGGAGATAGGCGCCGCTTTCATAGTCGTACACGCGGCAGCTACCAATGATATCGTTTGTGAGGTAGGCGAGCCTGTCGGGCTCCATTGGCAGTGCCGACTGCCCGCGGTACACACCGTAAAACGGCGTATCGAGCGTGACCTCGGTAAAGTCCACGGTGAGTGAGACGCCCATCGCATCTGCCAGCGCCTTGACCGTGGGGGCAAGCATTTCCTGCCGCCAGTGGAGGTCGGTGCGGTAATAGGATGAGAGCGACAGCGTGCCCGTCAGGTCGATATAGTCCGCAAAATCGACCTTTTGGCGCATGAGCGCGAAAAACTTTTCGTAATCCATCACGGGATAACCGTTTTCGGCGGCCAAAAAGTAATTCTTGTCGGGGATGACGGAGAGGTAGATATTCGCGCCCGTGTCCTTGAGATACGTTTCGTACACGTAGCGAAAGCGGTCGGCCGCGTGGTCGAGCGAATCCTCGTGGATCGTGTCGTCGAGCTTCGCGGCGTAGCCGTCCGCGATGTAGATGCCGTTGTTGTCTTTCTCACCAAATAAATCGCGGACGGACAGGGCCTTGAGCGTGCGGAGCTCGTCGCGCAGCGGGAACTGGTCGAGCGTGTAGCTCTCAAAGTTCGACTGGAAGCGTCCGGAGAGTACTTCTTCCACGTTCAGCGTTGGGAACTGCTTGAGCGGGCGGCGCTCGCTTTCCGACACGGCGTCGTCGCTCTTGCAAATGCTCCACAGCGCGAACATAAGCACGAACGCTGCCGCGATGCCGAGGGTGAGGGCGTCTTTGATTTTTCGATTCATGCGATGCCCTCCTTAAAAGCGGAAGTAGAGGAACGGGTTGAACGACCCGTCCACTAAAAATGCCGTGCCGAGCAGCAGAGGAATGAGCACGCAGAGCGGCTCGAGCACGTCGAGCGCCGTCGCTGCGCCTTTGGATTTGCGCAGCTTTGCGACGATCATCTTCGGCAGCGGTGTTGCGCAGAGGATACCGAGCACGAGCAGCGGGCCATAGCTTTTAAGGTAGTAGACCGCCTGCGTGCTCGATAGCGGCAGACCGCCCGCACCAAACATCGCGCCGATGCGCGAGACCGCCTGCGCGGCGCTGTCTGCGTCGAAAAGCACGAAGCCGAGCGTGACGAAAAAGAGCGTGTACACATGGCCGAGCACGCGGTGCTTTTCGAGCACCGGCAGCAGTGCCAGCTTTTCAAGAAGCAGCAGGACCGCGAACCACAGTCCCCACAGCACGAACGTCCACGCCGCCCCGTGCCACAAACCCGTCGCGAGCCAGACGATCAGAATGTTTAGCAGCTGACGCGCCTTGCCCTTCCGGCTGCCGCCGAGAGGGATATAGAGGTAGTCGCGGAACCACGAGCCAAGCGACATATGCCACCTGCGCCAGAATTCCGTGATGCTTGCAGAAATATAGGGGTAGTTGAAGTTTTCAGGGAAGTGGAAGCCCAGCATCCGCCCGAGGCCGATGGCCATGTCGCTGTAACCCGAAAAGTCGAAGTACACCTGGAGCAGAAACGCGAGCGCGTAGAGCCAGACGAAGAGGACGCTCGCGTCCTGCGTTTGCTTATAGGCGCTCGCGAGCGCGCCGAACTGGTTGGCGAGCAGAATTTTCTTGGCAAAGCCGACCGTGAAGCGGCGCACGCCCTCCGCCGCGGCGGAGACGCTGTGCGTGCGGCTTTTGAGCTCCGCGGCGACGTCGGAATACCGTACGATCGGCCCCGCGATGAGCTGGGGGAAGAGCGAAACATAGGCGGCAAGGTCGATGAAATTTCGCTGCGCCGCCGTTTCGCCGCGGTAGACGTCGATGACGTAGCTCAATACCTGAAAGGTGTAGAAGCTGATGCCGATGGGCAGGCTCAGCTTCAAAAGCGGCAGGGAGAGCCCTGTGACGGCGTTGACGCTGGAGAGAAAAAAGTCCGCGTACTTAAAATAGCCGAGAAGCCCAAGGCTCACAAGGATCGAGAGCGTCAGAAAGACCTTCGACGCCTTTTGCCCGCGGTGCTTTTCAATCAGCAGGCCGAAACCATAGCCCTGCACGATGGAGACGAGCATGAGCAGCATATATTTCGGCTCGCCCCAGGCATAGAAAAAGAGACTCGCGAGCAGCAGCACCGCGTTTTTCAGCTGCCGCGGCGCTGCAAAGTAGATCAGCAGCGCCGCAGGCAGAAAGTAAAAGAGAAAGGGAACGCTGGAAAAGAGCATAAACTTCTCCGCCTTTCAGAAGATCAAATCAGGCGATGGCCTCGTCGCAGGCGACGGCAGCATCGGCAAAGGTCTCGGTGACCTTGCCGCTGAACTGGTCGACGAGGTCCTCCGCGCCGTAGCAGGAGACGACATAGTCGCCAAGTGTCAGGATGACAAGCTTGTCGGGAAAGCCGCACATCCACTGGCGGTTCATGATGTTGTCCTTGAGGTCGGAGACGACACTGTCAACGTCGGAAGAGCTCGCAACATGGAACGCGCCCGCGGTGAAGGTGTTGGCGTTCATCATGTGGGTGAGAGACGCGGCGTCGGAGAGCTTGCCTGCGTCCGCGGCGGGGAAGGAGAGAGAGTAGTCAAGTGCGTCGCCGTCTTCGACGGAGAAGTTGCCGGGCGCGTCCTCGGTCATATTCGCCTCATCATAGTCGCCGCCGGCAGCAGGGAACTTGTCGTCGTCGCTGTAGTTGGCCCATACGGCGTTCAGCAGCTCGAGAGCGCTCGCGGGCTGGCTGTTATTGCCGCTATTGTCGTCCGTCTTGCTGCCGCAGGCGGCGAGGGAGAGAGTCATCGCTGCGGCCAGCAGCAGGGTGAGAAACTTTTTCATGGGAATTTACCTCCAAAATGTTGTGTGTTGTCAATAGTAATGTGGAATGGGATGCTTACGCCCGCGCGGCGGCCCAATAGCCGTTGGCCTCGTCGTAGCGCAGCGTGACGGCGGGCGCGCCGTCGAGAGAGAGCGTGTAAACCGTACCCGTGTCCGGCTCTTCGATGGTCCAGCAAAGCTGCACCTTGCCGGAGACGGTGTAGGAGGTGAACTCCTCCTGCAGCGAGTAAAGAGGCTGGGTTAGCACGCCATCCGACACCGTAACGGTCACGGCCTCGCCCGATTTGCTCTCGATGGTGAGCAGCGGACTGAGCGGGCCGCTCAGACTGCCGCGCGCGTCGAGCGCCATCGCTGCGGGCTGGCTGATGGGGATAGCCCTGGAAGAGAGCGCCGCACCTTCGATTGCAATCTCAGCCGGTAAGGTGTCGCGCGTCATCGCCAGGGCGGCGGCCAGCACGAGCACAAGGCACGCCGCAGCGGCAAGAAAACGCGGGAGGGCGTACCGTTTGCGCGGCTTGTAGGCGTAGGCGTCCGCGATGAGCTCATCGTCGAGCTCACCTATGGCACGGGTCAGAACTTCATGCTTCACAGTATCCCTCCTTGATGAGATGCTCCTTGAGCTTTCTGCGCGTGCGCAGAAGTGCGGTTTTGATGCGGCTCTCGCCGCAGTGAAAGCGCGCGGCCAGCGCTTCGACCGGTTCGCAGTAGAAATAGCGCAGGATGAACATGCTGCGCACCTCTTCGCTCTGCGTGCGCAGAAACGCGCTGATGCTGCGGCCGAGCTCCGCTGCCATGGCCTCGTCGTCAGGCGAGGACAGGGCGGGTGCGCAGTCGTCCAGCTCGTCGAGCGAGAGCGCGAAGGCGTCGCCCTGCCGCTTCTGCGCCGACCTCGCCTTATAGCGGTTCAGAGCCAGATTGCGCGCGATCTTGCCGAGAAAGGCAGACAGGATCGCAGGCCTTTGCGGCGGCATGGCCTTCCAGGCATGTAAGTACGTGTCGTTGACGTTTTCCTCGCTGTCGGCGCGGTTGGATAAAATGTTTTGCGAAATTTTCATGCAATAGCTTTCGTATTTGGCGGCGGTGGCTTCGATGGCGTGCTCGTCCCGCTGCCAGTAGAGGTCGACGATCTCATGGTCGTCCATAGGTTCGCTCCTTTCTGTTGTCTGCCATCATGGGGAAAAGACAACTTTTTTGCCGTTTGCGTTACACAAAAGAGAAAATATTTTTGAAAGTATACCACATTCGCCCGTTTCGTAAAAGGGCGGCATGCTATTTTTGACAAAACGGGAACTTTTTTCCATCCGCGCCGTCTAATATAACAAATCCCGAAACGGAGGTACATCCGACATGAAACGATTCTTAACGCTGCTGCTCGCCGCGGCGATGGTCCTGTCCTTCGCCGCCTGCGGAGACAACGGAACGACGATCCGAAATGAAAAAGAGGAGGACAATGTGAAAAAAGACCCCATTGCCGCGCAGTATTTGCAGGACCTCGCCGTGAAGACGGCGGACTATCCCGTGCTGCCCGCCATGCCGAACGAAGCGGAGCTCGACGAGGCATTCAGCACCATCGACTATGACAAGATGGGCGCGGACGCCTATGAAAAGGCGCAGGAGAAGATCTGGGAGGACTGGGACACGCGCAGCAATGCCTATTACGATGCGCTCAAGGCGCTGCGCAGCAAGGGCACGAGCTACCCCGCGGCATTCCTGCACTTTACAAAGGAGACGGGCACGCTGCTTTCAGCGGAGGAGAACACCGTTCTCTCGCCCGCAAACCTGTATCTCGCCTTTGCGATGCTCAGCGAGACGACGGACGGCGACAGCCGCGCGCAGCTTTTATCGCTCTTAGGCCTTGAAAATACCGACGCGTCGCGCGCCGCGGGCAACTATGTCTGGCGCAATCTCTACGGCGAGACCTCAACGGGAAAGACGCTGCTCGGCAGTTCCGTTTGGCTGAACGAGAACGTCCCCTATAACGAGGAGACGCTGCGACTTCTCGCCGAGCAGTACCTCGCCTCGACCTTCTCCGCCCCGATGGGAGATGAGAAGACGGACAAGGCCATCGGCGAATGGATCAATGAGAACACGGGCAATCTCTTGCAGGACGCGGCGGGCGAGATCGAGACAAAGCCCAAGACCGTGATGCTCCTTTTGACGACGCTCTATTTTAAGGACCAGTGGCGCGATGAATTCTGGGAGAATGCGACGAGAAAGGACGCTTTCACCGCGGCAAGCGGCGAGAAGCAGACCGTCGACTTCATGCACCGCACGGACGACCGCGCCGCGTACTATCGCGGCGAGAACTACACCGTGGCGGAGCTCGGCTTCCGCGGCGGGCAGTCGATGCGCTTTTTGCTGCCGGATGAGGGCACGACGCTTGAAAGCCTGCTCTCCGGCGGAGAGGCCGTGGGCGGACTGATGGCCTATGACATGGACGCCGCGCTGCCGAGTGCGGAGATCCACTGGAGCGTGCCGAAGTTCGACGTGGATTCCAACCTGGAGCTGACCGACGCGCTCAAGGCGCTGGGTGTCACCGATGTGTTCGACTTCGATAAGGCGGACTTCTCGCCCCTTGTCGACTTTGACCGCTTTGACAAGGCGGTCGCCGTGACGCAGGTGCAGCACGCCGCGCGCGTCAAGGTGGACGAAAAGGGCTGCGAGGCCGCCGCGTTTACCGCCGTCAGGGCGGACGCCCAATCCGCCGCGCCCGAAGACCTACCCGTGGTGGAGATGGATCTGAACCGGCCGTTTGCTTTCATGATCACCGGCGTGGACGGTCTGCCGCTCTTCCTCGGCACGGTGAATAACCTATAAGAGCAAAGCTGGCGCGCCGGCAGTAAAAACAAATGATGCGAAAATGAAAAGGAGAGAAACGATGAAGAAATTATTTGCCTTTTTGCTCGCCTGCGTGTGCGCACTGGCACTGTTTGGCTGCGCGGGAGCGAATGATGACAAATCGGACGGCGGACCGGAGGACGATTGGGCGCCGCTGACGGAGGCGCAAATCGAAGAATTTAAGGAGTTGTTTGCCTCCACTGCCGATGTGACGGATGAGACAACGGGAGAGTACCGCTATACGACCTCGACGCCGGTGAGCTGCTTTTTCACCTCGCATTACGACGATCCGCGCGATATCGACCTTGCAGAATTTTTGCGGTACTGTCCGCTCAGCACCACGTTGGGAGACGCGGACGTGGAGGAATTCCACGCTGTACTCGACACGCTGGGAATAGAGGATGCGGAGAGGTTCAAGGTGCCGGATGACTGGGCGGTCCCCGTGCGGCGCATGCCCAAGAGTGACGTTTCCGCGCTTTTGACGCAGTGGGCGGATATCACGGTGGACGATCTGCGCAATCAGGATGGTGTGATGTACCTCGCACAGTATGATGCATTCTATGAGTTTACGAGCGATTTCGGCCCCGGATATTTTATTCCGGTGGGCGGTGAGCAGTACGGCGACAGCATCCGGCTGTGGAGCGCGCCGCGCGGCGAGAACGGCGAAGGAACGCACGATGAGTTGACGCTGGAAGTGCGCCCAGACGGGAGCTATCGCATTGAAGCGTTCCGTGAAGTCTGAAGCAAAAGGGGGCCTTCTCTCACGTGAGAGAAGGCCCCCTTTTGATCCCCCAAGAGAACGGCAGGGGCGTTTCGATCTCGCCCCTGTACCCCTAACGACCAAAAGGGAGGGGCCTTGCCCCTCCTTTTTGGATTATCCACCCTATGGCACTTCTGGCAAGCATTGCGCCTACTTCGGATGATTCTGTTTCGATGGTGCCTGCCGAGGCGGCATTGCTGCGCTCGCCGCATTTCTAATAGGAAAAAACGACCGCATCAGCGGTCGTTTTCGTTCTTTTTATCAGTTCGTTCCAGAAGATAGTCGACGCTGACGCCATAAAAATCAGCGAGCGCGCACAAAACGTGCGGCGGCAGCATTCTTTCGCCACTCTCGTAATATGCGTATGTGCGCTGCGGAACATTGATTGCTTCGCCGACCTGACGCTGTGTCAAATCGGCGTCTTCCCGCAAATCGCGGATGCGCCGGTATCTTTTCACGTTTATCACCAGATACAGTATATGTAGAACAAATTATTCTATTGCATTTTTGAATATTCTGTTCTAAATTGTAAACGAGGTGATGAAAATGACGACGTATAAGACTCTATATCATTTGATGGTTCAAAATATGAGTGAGGCCATCGACCTTTACGATGCGGGCAAAGGTATCCTTGCCCGTGAAGTCCTAAAAAAAGCCCTGTTAGATGCAGAAGAGCAAGTCATTTCGCAAGACATCATCCCCGATGAGCCTATTGGCGGTACCGATCCAGCAGAAAGCTAAAAAGCAGCACCCCAAAGCGGCGAGCGCAGCAATGCCGCGCCGTCAGAAGCACGGGGTGGATAATCCAAAAAGGAGGGGCTGCGCCCCTCCCTTTTGGTCGTTAGGGGGTGCAGGGGGCGAAATCGAAACGCCCCCTGCTTTTCTCTTGGGGGTTCCAAAGGGGGAGGTTCTCTTTTAAAAGAGAACCTCCCCCTTTGCCCCGTGCAGCGCCACCGGCGCTGCCACCCCTCCTGCGCAGAGCACGGGATATTTTTCCTCGATTTTTCTAAAAAAGTGAAAGAAAACAAAAAATGACTGACCCTTGATCGCGATTACTGAACTACGATCAAGGGTCAGCCATGATGAATATTTGGATCTCTCATATTCTGTTTTCTTTCCTTCCTTTCTTCAATGATCTGGTGCCGAATATCGCTTACTCCGGTTTCCACTCCTGCTATCTCAAACACCGCGGTTGCGGTGGTTTTACCTGAATGACGGTACACATCAGAGAGTGCTGCGCGATGGATATGATCGGAACCATTTGGGATCGCCTTTGTGAAGATCACTTGTACATTGGTCTCACCCTTTCTGTGCTTAAAGAATAGCAAGAATGAGCACAAAAATCAAGCGGCGGAATGGATAAAGATGCGGACAATGATTTGTGCGCAAGGCTGATTATTCGAAAATCGGCAGAAAATGCTTGCGGTTTATCCTGCGCTTTAGTATAATAAAGCTGTTAGGCCGCCTGAAAAGGGCGGCTTTTTTCATTTTCGGAAGTACACGGCGTCCCACTCCTCACCGTTGGGGACGAGCGGCGGCTCGATGACAAGGCCGCTTTTGCCGCCGCGCTTTCCCTCGACGAAGAGGAGCGAGGGCGCGGCGTCCGGCAATTTTGCGAGAAAGCGCAGGCGCTTGGGCTCGATGCCGTGACTCCGCATGGCGCAGAGCACGTCGGCGAGGCGCTCGGCGCGGTGAACGAGGGTGAAGCGCCCGCCATAGCGCAGCACACGCTGCGCCGCGGCGCAGACGTCGTCCAGCGTGCAGGAGGTTTCCTCGCGCGCGATTTGGCGCGCTTCGCCTTTGGCGCTCTCGCCGCTGCCGGCGGGAAAGTACGGCGGGTTCGAGATCACATAGTCGACGCTGCCGGCCTTTGGAAGGACGGAGACATCGCGAAGGTCGCCTTCGTGGAAAGCGGCTCTGTCCGCCCAGCCGTTTTCGGCGAACGTCTTTCGCGCAAGCGCTGCCGCGGGCGCGGAGATCTCAACATTTTCGATAAAAAGCGATTCCTGGCGCGCGAGCAGGAGCGTTCCGAGAAGACCGATCCCGCTGCCGAGGTCGCAGACCGTGTCGCCGCGGGACGGGCGGGCAAAGTAGGCGAGGCAAAAGCTGTCCGTCCCCGGCGGGAAGAGGGCAGTATCATAGTAAAAGCAAGGCCCGTTCGGCCAGAGCTCGTCGCGTTTTTCCATGTGATGACCCTTTCTGATGATAAAAATAAGGACGCGCTTTCGCGCGTCCTTATTTTTTAAGTACCCTTAGACCTTAGGCCTGGGAGATGGCGCCGTTGGGGCAGGTATCAGCGCAGGAGCCGCAATCCAGGCAGGCATTTGCGTCGATCTGATACTGGGAATCGCCCTGGGAAATAGCACCGACGGGGCAGGCGTCTGCGCAAGCACCGCAGCTGACGCAGGCAGAGCTAATCTGATAAGCCATAATTAGTACCTCCATAAGTTGATGTCGCTATTATAGCATGTCAAAGCGAAAATGCAAGAGCCAGAATGCAGGAAAATATTGAATTTTCTGTGTCATTTACGGTGTTTATTTTTGAATAAACCGGTCAAAAATGAAAGGACGAAAAGGAAGCGGAGGGTAGAGCGATGAATGACCGGAAATTCAGCCTGAAGGCTGAACATGTGCTGCGCTGTGCGCAGGCGGCGGCGGGCGAGCTGGGGCACGGCTATGTGGGCTGCGAGCACCTGCTGCTCGCGATGCTGCGCGAGGAGGACGACGCGGCCTGCCGCGCGCTGAATGCCTCGGGCATCTACGAGTCGGCAGTGCGCGAGAGGATGATCGAAAAGCTGGGGCGCGGCACGGCGGAAAGATCGACCGTGCAGGGGCTCACCCCGCACGCGCGCTGCGCGGTCGAGCTGGCTGTGGGCGAGGCGCTGCGCGCGGGCAGCGGAGAGATCGAAGCGGGACACCTGCTGCTTGGCATCCTGCGCGACAGCGGGAACATGGCCGTGCGGCTGCTGCGCTCGCTCGGTGCGGATACAAAGAAGCTCTATAGCGACACGCTGCGCGCGATGAGCCTGTCGCCGCGCAGGCTCCCGCTGCCCGAGGTGCGCGCGAGCCGCAGCGAGGGCAAAAACGGCAAAACGCTTGCTGAGTTCACGCGCGATCTGACCGCGATGGCACGCGAGGGGCGGCTCGACCCCGTCATCGGGCGGGAAAAGGAGATCGCCCGTGCGCTGCGCATTCTGACGCGGCGGACAAAAAATAACCCCGTGCTCATCGGCGAGCCGGGCGTTGGCAAGACGGCCATCGCCGAGGGGCTTGCCGAAAAGATCGCGGCGGGCGACGTGCCGGAGGAGCTTTTGGACAAGCGCATCCTGCTGCTCGACCTCTCCGGCATGGTGGCGGGGACAAAGTACCGCGGCGAGTTTGAAGAGCGCATCCGCGCCGTGCTCGACGAGGTGCGGCGCGACGGCAATGTCATTTTGTTCATCGACGAAGTGCACACCATCGTCGGCGCGGGCAGCGCCGAGGGGGCGGTGGACGCGGCGAATATCTTAAAGCCCGCGCTCGGGCGCGGGGAGATCCGCGTCATCGGCGCGACGACGCTCGAGGAGTACCGAAAATTCATCGAAAAGGACGCCGCGCTCGAGCGGCGCTTCCAGAGCGTGCAGGTCGGCGAGCCGGACGAAGGAAAAGCGCTGCAGATCTTACAAGGCCTGCGGCCAAAGTACGAGGCGTATCACGGCCTTTCCATCGAGGACGAGGCCCTGCGCACGGCGGTGACGCTCTCAAAGCGGTATCTGCCCGACCGCTTTTTGCCGGATAAGGCTATCGACCTTATCGACGAGGCGGCGGCAAGCGTGAAACTGTCCGCGCGCGGCGCCTCGCCCGAACTGAAAGCGCTTGAAGAGAAGGCAAGCGCCGCCGCGCGGGACAAGGAGACTGCCATCCGCGCGCAGGACTATGAAAAGGCGGCGCGGCTGCGCGACGCGGAGGAGAGCTTCCGCGCGCAGGCGGCAGCTGAGCGAAAAAAACAGGCGCGCGAGGCGGAAAAGACCGCTGTGCGCGTGACGGCGGAGGACATCGCCGCCGTGGTGTCGAACTGGACGGGCATTCCGGTGACAAGGCTCAACGAGAGCGAAAGCGCGCGGCTTTTGACGCTTGAAGAAACGCTTCATGCGCGCGTTGTGGGGCAGGACGAGGCAGTGTGCGCTGTGGCGCGCGCCATCCGCCGCGGGCGCGTCGGCGTCAAGGACCCGAAACGGCCTGTCGGGTCGTTCCTCTTCCTCGGCCCCACGGGCGTGGGCAAGACGGAGCTCAGTAAAGCGCTCGCCGAGGCGGTATTTGGCAGCGAGGACGCGATGATCCGCATCGACATGAGCGAGTATATGGAAAAACACACCGTCTCGCGCCTGATCGGCTCGCCGCCGGGCTACGTCGGCTACGACGAGGGCGGGCAGCTGACGGAAAAGGTGCGGCGCAAGCCGTACTCCGTCGTGCTCTTCGACGAGATCGAAAAGGCGCACGAGGACGTGTGGAATATTCTGCTGCAAATTTTAGAGGACGGCGTCGTGACGGACGCGCAGGGGCGCAAGGTGGACTTTCGCAACACGGCGGTCATCATGACGTCGAACATCGGGGCGAAGAGCATCACGGCGGCGGGCACGCCGCTCGGCTTTGCACCGGAGGAGAAGAAAAGCACCGACGCGCAGTTTGCCGCCGTGAAGGAGACGGTGATCGCGGAGCTGCGGCGGACGTTCCGGCCGGAATTTTTGAACCGCGTGGACGAGACGATCGTCTTCCGCCGCTTATCGCGCGAGGACTGCGCCGAGATCGCGCGGCGGCTGCTTGCGCAGACCGTTTCCCGCGCCGCGACGCTCGGCATCACGCTTGAGGCGGACGAGGGCTGCGCGGTCTCTCTCGCCGAGCGGGGCTACGATGTTTCCTACGGCGCGCGTCCCCTGCGGCGGCTCATCCGCAGCGAAGTGGAGGACGCGCTCGCGACCTGCCTTTTGGACGGCACGCTCGCAAGCGGCGACACGGCGGTTTTGGCGGCGGAAAACGGCACGCTCTGCGTGCGCCGGCGGGAGAAAGCGGCGGCCGCCGCCCTCGGCGACGTCGGTGCGCAGAAGGCGTGAAAAAAGGGACGCATCAGACAGAAGACCCGACCGATGGACGATCATCGGTCGGGTCTTCATGCTTGTGCAAAGATTTTTTGCGGTCGAATGATGCGAGGCCTTTTTGCCCTTGAAGGGATGAAGCCGGTTCGGCAAACCGGAAGCTGTCAAAAAGGATGATTCCAATATTCTACAGCATTTCCGTTCACATCATAAAAAGTAATGCTGCCCGCATTGATCGGCAGGACGATCGCAAAGGGCTGATCGCTGTCGATATCGATCGCTTGTTTGGCGTGGCCATCATCAATTTGAAGCTGCTGCACCTGCTGCTGATTCATGGAAATCAATGCGCGCTCATTAGCACCCTCTGTGGTGAACTCTGCAATTCCTTCCTGAATCTCCGAGAGTTTTCCGCCCGCGCGGAAGAAATATCCGAAGGAAAGTCCCGGGCGATTGACATAGACGGAAAAAGTGTGGTCGCTCATGTCCTGCGGATAAGAAATATATGCAGCCATTGTGTCAGAAACACTTCCATCGATCGCCCAATCCTCCTTGATCTTCTGCGACGAACGAATGTCAGTCTCTAGATTCCCTGATGCTATACCAATATCGCTGCTTACATAAAGAAAACCAACAAATAAGCTGCAAGCAAAAAGAATCCCTATCACAGTTTTAAGAACTATCTTTTTCATGGCTATCAAAACTCCTTAGTAGATTCCTGATTTTTTGCCCCGGATGCGCTCCTCCTCATTCAAAGCGCTCAACGGTCGTTGCGAGGTCGTAGCTTGCCTTGAGCGCCTTGAGCTTTGCCATCGGCTCGCCCGCGGAGTGCTTGTCGAGCGCGGCGCGGTCGCGCCAGTGCTCCACGAGCAGCACGCAGTTTTCCTCGGCAAGAGGCCGGTAGTAGTCGTACTGCATGCAGCCATCTTCCGCGAGGACGGCGGCGCGCAGGCCACTTCGCTCCATCTCCGATGCAAAGTCATTAGCCTTTTCGCCGCGATAGAGAACGTGAAGTAAAATGCCTTCCATAAAGTAAGGCTCCTTTCCTGCTTGTTCGTATTACGATACGTCGATCATTTCGAGGTATTTGTAGCCGTTTTCGGCAATGTGGTCCTTGCGGCCCTGCAAATTGTCGCCGAGCAGCAGATCAAACGAGTGTGCCGTCGCCTCCGCGTCCTCGGGCATGACCTTGATGAGACGGCGTGTCTCGGGGTTCATGGTCGTGAGCCACATCATTTCGGGGTCGTTCTGGCCGAGACCTTTCGAGCGGTCGACCTTGTAGCGCTTGCCCTCAAGGGTCTTGACAATGTCGTTTTTCTCCTTGTCCGTGTAGGCGAACCATGTCTTTTCACCGCAGGTGATCTCAAAAAGCGGGGTCTCGGCGATGTAGACATAGCCCTCGCGGATCAGCGTCGGGCAGAGGCGGTAGATCATCGTCAGAATGAGCGTCCGGATTTGGAAGCCGTCGACATCGGCATCGGTGCAGAGGATGACCTTGTTCCAGCGAAGATTGTTGATATCAAAGGCGTTCAGGTCCTTGACAAACTTGCCCGGCACCTCGACGCCGCAGCCGAGGACCTTCAAAAGGTCGGTGATGATCTCACTCTTGAAAATGCGCGGATAGTCGGCCTTGAGACAGTTTAAGATCTTGCCGCGCACGGGCATGATGCCCTGAAACTCACCGTCGCGCGAGAGCTTGACGCTGCCGAGGGCGCTGTCGCCCTCGACGATGTAGATCTCGCGGCGCGAGACGTCGCGCGTGCGGCAGTCGACAAACTTTTCGACGCGGTTTGAGATGTCGATGCTGCCGGAGAGCTTTTTCTTGATGTTCAGGCGCTGCTTTTCCGCGCTCTCGCGGCTTCTTTTGTTGATGAGCACCTGCTCGGCGATCTTGAGCGCGTCGACGCGGTTTTCGATGAAATAGGTTTCGAGGCGGGACTTCAGAAAGTCCGTCATCGCCTCCTGCACGAACTTGTTCGTGATGGCCTTTTTCGTCTGGTTCTCGTAGCTCGTCTGCGTGGAGAAGTTGTTCGAGACGAGAATGATGCAGTCCTCGATGTCCTGCCAGGCGATGCGCGCCTCGCCCTTCTGGTATTTGTTGTTGTCCTTCAAATACTTGTCGATGGCGTAGACAAAGGCAGTCTTCGACGCCTTTTCGGGGCTGCCGCCGTGCTCGAGCCACGAGGAGTTGTGGTAGTGCTCGATGCGCTGTACCTTATTCGAGAAGCAGCACGCGCAGGAGAGCTTGACCTTGTATTCGGGCTTGTCCTCGCGGTCGCGGCCGCGGCGCTCCGTCTCCCAGAAGACGGGGGTGGTCAGGGCGTCTTCACCCGCGATCTCGGCGACATAGTCGATGATGCCGTTTTCGTAGACGAAGTCCTGCGTCTCGAAGTGGCCGGGGAGGACTTCGTTTTTGAAGCGGAACGTGATGCCCGCGTTGACAACGGCCTGACGGCGCAGCGTTTCGACATAGTAGTCGGCGGGAATGTCGATATCGGTAAACACGTCGAGGTCGGGCAGCCAGCGCGTGCGCGTGCCGGTTTTGCGGCCGCGGTCGGTCGGCTCGATCCTGAGCTCGTCGCCCTTTTTGCCCACGGGCTCGCCGCGTTCAAAGTGCAGGGAGTATTTGTTCCCGTCGCGCCAGACGGTCACGTCCATATAGCGCGAGGAATACTGCGTCGCGCACGCGCCGAGGCCGTTGAGGCCGAGGGAGTATTCGTAGTTGTCGCCGTCTAAGTTGTTGTACTTGCCGCCGGCGTAGAGCTCGCAGTACACGAGCTCCCAGTTGAAGCGCTTTTCCTTGGGGTTATAGTCCACAGGGCAGCCGCGGCCCATGTCCTCTACTTCGATGCTGTGGTCTAAGTAGCGGGTGACGGTGATGAGCTTGCCGTGCCCCTCGCGCGCTTCGTCGATGGAGTTCGAAAGGATCTCGAACACGGCGTGCTCGCAGCCGTCCAGTCCGTCCGAGCCGAAGATGACGCCCGGGCGCTTTCGCACACGGTCCGCGCCCTTGAGGGACGAGATGCTCTCGTTGCCGTAATTCGTTTTTTTTGCTTCTGCCATTGGGGTTTCTCCATTTCGCCGAAATTTACGATTCTGATCTTCAAACACAAAACTTAGTACATTATACGATTTTTTGACCACAATAGCAAGTGGCCGCGGCAGATTTTTGCCTTTGGCGGGAAAATGCAGAAATTCGCGGGAATTTCTGCGCCAATTATGCCGAAAGACGTCGAACATAACAAAGCGTTAACCGGCAGGAACGCACTGGAGCAACAAAGTTATTCACAGTTTCCACAGAGTTTTCCACATCGTTATGTCAACAGAATAACCGCGGATAAACCATGAATGGACATGCTTCCGCTTCCTCCACGCGGTGAAAGAGGGAGAAAGCAAATTTCGTCAATTTGCCCCCTTGACGAAATGGCGCGGACGTGTGCGAAAAAAGAGAGCGCCGCGGCGCTCCTTTTTTTCTCACAGCAGCATCAGAACAACGCCGTACACAACGCTTGCGAGCGTGCCGAACACGATGACCGGTCCCGCGACGACGAACATCTTTGACGCCATACCGGTGATGAAGCCCTCGCTCTTAAAGTCGATGGCGGGGGAGACAACGGAGTTGGCAAAGCCCGTGATCGGCACGAGCGTGCCGGCCCCGGCAAAGCGCGCGATGGAATTGTAAAGGTTTAAGCCTGTTAAAAGTGCGGAGAGGAAGATGAGGCAGATCGAGGTCGCCGTGCCTGCGTCCGCCTTTGCAAGGCCGAGCGAGAGAAAGCCGTTCTGGATGAGCTGGCCAAGCGCGCAGATCGCGCCGCCGATGAAAAAGGCAAAGGCGGTATCCTTGAAAATGGGCGATTTGGGTGCAAGGTGCTTGACATACTCCTGATACTCCTGCGGCGTCATATCCATGAAGAATCACTCCTTTTGTCGTAGTGTTTGCGGGAAATGGACGAAATATCCGCGCGATACCGTCTTGCACGCGGCGAGGTTTGTGTTACAATGGGCGAGGATATTTTTGCAAAGGAGTTGACGCGATGCGACCGCTGGGACTGTATCTCCATATCCCGTTCTGCAAGGCGAAGTGCATTTACTGCGACTTCTACTCGCTTCCTCATTCGGAGGAGAAGATGGACGCCTACACCGCGGCTTTGCAGCGCGATCTGATCCGCTGGGCGGATCAGGCGAAAGACCATACCGTTGACACGATCTACTTTGGCGGCGGCACGCCGAGCTACCTCGGCGCAGAGCGGCTCTGCCGCCTTCTGGAGACGGTTTTTGCCCATTACCGCGTGGACAAAAACGCTGAGATCACGACCGAGGCGAATCCCGACAGCGCGCGGGAGGTATTAGCACTGCGGCAGCTCAGAGAAGCGGGCTTCAACCGCATTTCACTCGGGATGCAGTCGGCGAGCGACGATGAGCTGCGATTGATCGGGCGCGTCCACACGCATAAAGAGACGGTCGAGGCTGTGCGCGCCGCCCGCGCGGCGGGCTTCGACAATGTGAGCCTCGATCTCATCTACGGCCTACCAGAGCAGACAATGGCGCACTGGCGGGAAAACCTGCAAGCGGCCATCGCTCTTGAGCCTGAGCACCTTTCCTGCTATGGGCTCAAGATCGAGGAGGGCACGCCGCTCGACCGCAAAAAAAACACCCTGCGCATCCCCGACGACGATGAACAGGCGGAGGAGTACCTTGCAACGGTCGAGCTGCTCGAAAAGGCGGGCTACGCGCAGTATGAAATTTCGAACTTCGCGCGTCCCGGGCGCGAGTCGCGCCACAACCTCAAATACTGGACGATGCAGGAGTATCTGGGCTTCGGTCCTGGCGCGCATTCGGACTTCGGCGGGCGGCGCTTCGCCTACGCGCGCGACTTGAATGCTTACATCAAGGGTGGGGAGCACCTTTCCGAAAGCGCATGCCCCGCGGAACGCGAGCGCGAAGAAGAACGCGTCATGCTTGCCCTGCGCACCGCGCGGGGGCTCGACCTGTCGGCGCTCAAGGAGGACACGCGGGACGCCGAGGCAGTGCTCGAAGAGTGCGCGCACCACGGCCTTTCCCGAAAGGAAAACGGCCGCTGGCGCCTGACGCCGCAGGGCTTTCTAGTGTCAAACGCCGTCATCGTGCGGGTGCTCGAGGCGCTTTCCCTCTAAAATTTTGCGAAAAAAGTGGAAACTTTTTCCGCGTTTTCGCGTCTTTACTTATGGCAGGGCATCTGCTATACTGTGTTATGTTTACCAATTCAAGGCATTTTCAGCAAGGAGGCAAATCGTGAAATCTATCATCCGTAAGTTTTTGTCGCTGTCGCTGGCAGTCGTGCTGGCGGCGGCTCCGCTCAACGCCTTCGCGTCTGACGCGCTCGGCGACGATCTGACGAGCTCGACTGTCGAGGTCAACGAGCGCACCGAGCTCAACGCCGGTACGTTCTGGAGCAATACCCACTCCGACCTTCGTCAGGAGAACTACGTCGTCTATGAGCCGAACCGCAGCGTGAAGCCCATTGTGAGTAGCGGCAGCTACAGCACGCAGCTCTCGACCGTCTCGGCAGCAGCGCGCACGCTGGAGGCCGACGGCTACCGCGTGGTCGCGGGCATCAACGGCGATTATTACGACACCGCCAACGGCATCGCGCTCGGCAGCGTGATGAGCGAGGGCGTTTTCCGCAACATCTCCGGCAGCTATTATGCCCTCGGCTTCTACGACGACGGCACGGCGGTGATGGGCAAGCCGAATCTTCGCATCAACGCCGAGACCGACCGCGGCAGCACGTTCGGCATCACGGCCATGAACTATGTCCGCCAGACGTCGTTCGGTATCTTCCTGTATGACGACAGCTTCAACGCCCGCGGCACGATCGGCACGAGCGAGCCGGGCCTTGATGTCATCTGTTCGGTGGATCGCGGCGAGCTGGGCATCGGCGAGGAGCTGACACTCAGGGTCGAAAACATTGTCGAAAGCGGCGTGGACACCGCCGTCGGCAAGGGGCAGTATGTGCTGTCGGTCAACCTCAAGTCCAGCGAGAGCTATTTGGCCTCCATGCGTGCGCTTCAGGTCGGCGACCGCATCACGGTCTCCGTCAGCGCGAGCAGCAGCGAGTGGAACGGCGTGACGAACATGATCGGCGCGCTCTATCAGCTGGTCGAAAACGGTCAGGTCTGCGCGGGCCTTGTCAACGGCAGCGCGCCGCGCACGGCTGTGGGCCTCAAGCGCGACGGCTCGCTCGTGATGTACACGATCGACGGCCGCCAGAGCGGCTATTCCATCGGCGCGACGCTGACGCAGGTCGCCGAGCGCATGGTCGAGCTCGGCTGCGTGACGGCGCTGAGTCTGGACGGCGGCGGCTCAACCGCGCTCGTCGCGACGCAGCCCGACAGCACGACGGCTTCTCTTGTGAACAAGCCCTCCGGCGGCAGCGAGCGCGCGGTGACGAACCACCTCTTCTTAGTGGCGGACAGCCGCCCGACGAACTCCGTGGGCCATGTGTATCTTGAAAGCGAGAGCACCCGCGTGCTCCCGAACGCGCAGGTCAAGCTGAGCGCGACGGCGCTTGACACGAATTATATCCCGATGTCCTCGCAGGACGTGACGCTGCGCGCCGACAGGGGCACGATCGAGGGTGATATCCTGACCGCGCCCGAATCTGGCACCGTGACGGTGACGGCGCGCGCGGGCGGCGCGAGCACAGAGCTTGAGATCGAGGTCGTGACGCAGCCCGACAGCATCAGCGTCCAGCAGAACGGCAAGGCCGTGAGCGCCATCACCGTGAGCGCGGGCGAGACGGCGACGCTGACCGCCTCGGCGATGTACCGCCATTTGCCGGTGCTCGGCGACAACAAGGGCTTTACCTGGACCGTGCAGGGCAATGTCGGCACGATCGAAAACGGCGTGTTCACGGCGTCCGGCAGCATCGGCAGAGGCAGCGTGACGGCGAGCCTCGGCCGCATTTCCGTGACGGTCCCTGTGACGGTGACGGCGCGCGCCCTGCGCACGCTCGACGGCTTTGAGACCTCGTTCGCGACCGCGACCGGCACGCGTGCGATGCTCTCCTACAACAGTGAGATGACCCGCGTGCACAACGGCTACGCCTCCGCACGGCTTGACTATGCGACCGGCAGCGAGGGCAACGCCTACATCGGCCTCAACTATGCCATTCCTTCAAATTACGACCAGCTCAACTTCTGGGTCTACGGCGACAATAGCGGAGCGCAGCTCGCGCTGGTGACGGATACTGGCAGCGTGAACCTGGGAGCGCTCAACTTCTCCGGCTGGAAGCTCCTGACGGCGAACCTCGGCGCGGCGACCGCGATCACGGGCATGACGGTCTCTTCGGACGCGGAGCTCATCAGCGCCGTGTACCTTGACCAGCTCGTGCTCTCCTACGGCGGCCTGACCGATACGACCGCGCCGAAGCTCTCGCTCCAGTACAATGCGGCGAGCAACACTGTGACCGGCACGGTGAAAGATGACATCGACGGCGCGGCCATCCCGACCGTCCGCGTGACCTACGACGGCAAGAGCTACACGTCCTACACCTATAACCAGTCCAGCGGCGCGCTGAGCATTACGCTTCCCGCGGCGGACGGCGCACAGCACCGCGTGAGCGTGGTCGCGGGCGACGCGAGCGGCAACCTGAGCCGCGCGGGCGTGAACGCCGGTACGTCGAGTACGACGCCGGCCTTTGCCGACATGCAGGACCACTGGGCGAACGACGCGGTCGCGTACCTCAAGCGCAGCGGCATTTCGAACGGCTCGAACGGTAACTTCCTGCCGGATACGAACATCAGCCGTCAGGAATTTGCCGTGCTGCTCGCGCGTTACTTAGGTTCTTCGCAGGATTATTCCTCCGTGCAGCTCCCGTTTGTCGATACGAATGAGATCGCATCCTGGGCGCTGAACGGCGCGAAGGCGATGTACTCGCTCGGCATCATCAAGGGCAGTTCCGACGGCTCGGGCAAGCTCTACTTCAACCCCACGGCCAACGTGAGCCGCCAGGAGGCGGTGACGATGCTCGGTCGCCTGACCGAAAAGGGCTACGCCCAGCCCGCGCTCAAGTTTACCGACAGCAGCGCGATCCAGTCGTGGGCGGCGGAGTATGTGAGCACGCTCAGCGAAATGGGCATCCTCACGGGCTTTGACGACGGCAGCTTCCGCCCCAACGGCGCAATGACGAGGGCACAGGTGGCGACAGTATTGTACAAATTCTAAAATGAAAGGGAACGGCAAAGCCGTTCCCTTTCATTTTAGAGGGGGATTGCAGGCCGCTGCGCGCATAATTCGCCCGCCGTCGGCGGGCGAATTCCACACTTACGGCCTGAGAAGAGTCATTTCCAACGCGCATGTCGTTGGAAATGACGATCAAAATTATTTCGCGTCTGCGGACGCGAAAGTCTGCGACGCTTGGGTGCGGTGGGCTGTTTCGCGCCCGTGGGGCGCGAAAGGCGCCGGGGGAGTGCGTGCGGGGCGCTGTTTTGCGCTCAAAGAGCGCAAAATGCGCGCCTGGGGTGGTGCGGAGACACTGTTTTGTGCTCAGGGAGCACAAAATGCGTGCTTTTTAGAATGCTGTTTCGCGCCCGGTGGGCGCGAAAGGCGCATCTTTCGGTTTGATGAGGGGGAGATAGGGAATTTGAACGCTGGTTTTTGCGGAAAATACGCAAAAAGGGGCTACCTTTTTGCGCGGCGGCGTGCTATGATAACTCTGTATTGGTATCTGTATGAAAAAGGAGGCGGAGAGAATGAAACGCGCGGGGAAACTGCTGGTGATCGGATTATTTTCGCTGCTGCTTTCGGGCTGCATGTTCACGACGCCGGAGACGTCGCTCTACCGCCTGCCGAAGCTCGCGGGCGAGTATGAATCGCTCGAATCGCAGATCGACGCGCTGCTCACAAACGGCGCGGAGTATGCCGCACCCACGTCGGGCAGCAATTTGCAGAGCGTGCAGATGATCGACCTCGATGGTGACGGCAGCGAAGAGGCGGTGGCTTTCTTCCGCCGCACGAGCGACAAAAAGCCGATGAAGATCTACATCTTCAAAGCCGACGGCGACAGCTACGAGCGCTACGCCGTGATCGAGGGCGCATCGAGCCAGATCTACAGCGTGAACTACGCGGATCTGGACGGCGACGGGCTCAAGGAGATCCTGGTCGGCTACAAGAGCAGCTCGGATGTGCAGGGGCTTGCCATCTATCCGCTCTCTCCCGGCACGCCGGAGTCGCTTTTGACGACGGGCTATTCCCGTTACGCGAACCTCGACATGAACGGCGACGGGAAGCAGGAACTTTTAATTATTTGCAGCGACGAAGAGAGTACGGCGCGCGTCGATTACTACGACTGGGATGACGGCGCGCTGCACGCGAAGTCCTCGCTGCGCCTGTCCGCCTCGGTGGCGGAGCTGAGCCGCCTGACGGCCGGCACGCTGACGGGCGGGGAGAACGCGCTGTTCGTCACGGGCGTGACGGGCGACAATCTGACCGTGACGGATGTGCTGGCGCTCAAGGGCGGGCGGCTCCAGAATATCGCCCTCGGCGCGGACGCGAATCAGGTACCCGCGGAGGAAATTTTCCTCGGCCTTTTCCCGCGCGATGAAAACAGCGACGGCGTGACCGAAGCGCCGAAGACGCGTCCCTTGCAGCGCTTTGACCGCGAGAGCGAGCTGCAGTATTACGTTGTCTGGGAGCAGTACAGCATCGACGGCACGGTGACGGACGTGCAGAGCTGCTTCCACAATGTGGCGGACGGCTGGAGCCTTGTGCTGCCGGACGAGTGGGACAAGGACCATCTGACCGTCGAGCGCAGCGCGGGCAGCGGCGAGACCGCCGTGTCCTTCTACCGCGCGGGCGAGGGCGGACTGAGAGAGAAACTGCTCACCGTCTACACCCTGACGGGCGAGGCGCGCGAGGGACTTGCCAACATCGGCAGCCGCTTTGTGCTCACGCAGCAGGTGGAGGCGGTGTACGCCGCACGGATCGGCGATGCATGGAATATCACGCTTGATGAGCAATCGCTGCGCGAGCGCTTCTCGCTCATCACGGCGGAATGGACGATGGGAGACAACTGAGAGGAGAAACGATATGAAAAAAGTGCTGGTGCTGGAGGATGAAGCCAGTATCCGTAGTTTTATTGTCATCAATTTGCAGCGTGCGGGCTACGAGGTCGTGGAGGCTGAGTGCGGCGAGGAGGCGCTTCAAAAATTGCAGGAAAATCCCGACACGAAGCTGTGCCTGCTCGACATCATGCTGCCGGACATCGACGGGTTCGAAGTCTGCCGCCGCATCCGCATGTCGAACGCGCAGGTCGGCATCATCATGCTGACGGCGCGCACGCAGGAGATGGACAAGGTGACGGGTCTGATGACCGGCGCGGACGACTATGTGACAAAGCCGTTTTCGCCCGCCGAGCTCACCGCGCGCGTGGACGCGCTGCTGCGCCGCATGGGCGAAAACACGCCGGCCACGCATTCCGGAGAGCTGTATCAGCCGCCGTTTCTGCTGAATCTGACGAACCGGACGCTTGAAAAAAACGGTGAGCGCGTCAAGCTGACGCAGATCGAGTACGCGATCGTCAAGCTCTTTATGGAAAACAGCGGCAAGGCGCTCGCGCGCGAGGAAATTCTCGACGCCGTGTGGGGCAAGGGCTACTTTGGCGAGCTCAAGATCGTGGACGTGAATGTCCGCCGCTTGCGCCTGAAAATCGAAGACGACGCGCAGGAGCCGAAGTACATCTCCACCGTGTGGGGCTTTGGTTATAAATGGACGGTGTGAGCGCACCGAACGAAGGAGGGGCCGCGATGCCGGACAATCGAAAAGGGCTTGCTTCGGCGCTGCACATCCGTGGCCTTCGTCAGCGGTGGATGTTTTCGGCGGTGCTGCCGATCTTGCTGCTGCTGGTGCTGGCGGTGGCGCTTTTCAGCGTGGGCGTGCAGGAATACTATTACAATGCGATGCGCTCGGGCCTTGAGAGCCGCGCGCGTATCGCGGCGGAGACCTTCACGGGCTACGGCGTGAAGAGCTACAGCGAATATTACCGCCTCGCGTCGTACTCCGCCGAAACGTTTGAAGAAAAGGACACGATCGAGCTCCAGTTCATCAACACGAACGGACGCGTGCAGGTCTCGTCCTACGGGCTGACGGCGGGCACGCTGCCCGGCACGAGCGACGTTGACAGCGCGATCGGCGGCAAGATGGCGTCGTTTCAGGGACGCGACCCGCAGACGGGGGAGAATATCCTCGCGGTGTCGTATCCGCTGTTTTTTAACTCCCGCGTCGTCGGCGTGCTGCGGTACGTGACATCGCTGCGCGAGGCGCAGCATCGCGTGTTGGTCGAGTCGCTGCTTGCTTCGGCGGCGGCACTTGTGTGCATGGCGCTGATCGCGGCGTCGAATGCCATTTTCATCAACAATGTTGTGCAACCCGTCGCAGTCGTGAGCGACGCGGCACGCCGCATTTCGGGCGGCAGCTACGGCATCATGATCGAGAACCACTACCGCGACGAGCTCGGCGAGCTGGTCGACAACATCAACGACATGTCACTCAAGATCAGCCAGGCCGAGAAGATCCAGCAGGAATTTATCTCGTCGGTCTCGCACGAGCTGCGAACGCCGCTGACTGCCATCAGCGGTTGGGCGGAGACGCTCTCCGCCGACCCCGGCGCGAACATCGACCAGACGAAGCGCGGCCTCGGCATCATTTTGAAAGAGTCCCGCCGCCTGACGACGATGGTCGAGGAGCTGCTCGAATTCACGAAGATGCAGGACGGGCGCTTCACGCTGCGCGTGGAGAGCGTCGATCTTGCCAGCGAGCTCGAGGACGCGATCCACACCTATTTCGAGCTCTTCCGGCAGGAGGGCATCGAGGTCAGCTACAAGGGCCCTGACGAGGATGTGCCGCCGATCGTGGCAGACAGCGAGCGCATGAAGCAGGTCTTCTGCAATGTGCTCGACAACGCGGCCAAGCACGGCGGCGCGGGAAAGCGCATCGACGTGAGCGCCGCGTGCGAGGATGGAAAATTTGTCATCCGCGTGCGCGACTACGGTCCCGGCATCCCGGAGGAGGAGCTGCCGTTCGTCAAGCAGAAATTCTACAAGGGCTCGTCGAAGGCACGCGGCAGCGGCATCGGCCTTGCCGTGTGTGACGAGATCGTGCGTCTGCACGGCGGCACGTTCGACATCGCCAACGCCGAGGGCGGCGGCGCGGTCGTGACGATCTCGCTGCCCATGTCGTGAAAAATAGAACGGGTGTTGCATTCTTGCAAAACCCGTGGTATGATATCGCATAGAAAAAGGAGAACCATTCATGGCAGAAGAAGCAAAAAACAAGGCTTCCGCGTCCAAGTTCCGCACGAGCATCGGCGGACAGGCGTTGATCGAGGGAGTTTTGATGCGCGGTCCGGGCAAGCAGGCTATTGTCGTCCGCTCGCCGGACGGGCTGGTCGAAAAGGTCGAGGAGCTGACGCTCGTGCGCGACAAGTACCCCGTTTTGGGCTTACCCATCATCCGCGGCGCGGTGACGTTCGTCGATTCAATGGTCAAGGGCGTCAAGGCGTTGATGTTTTCGGCGGACTATTTCCCCGACGAGGACGTCGCCGAGCCGAGCAAATTCGACCAGTGGCTTGAAAAAAAGCTCGGCAACGAAAAAATGCAGAAATTCATCACGGCGCTGGCGGTCTTTCTGTCGCTGGGGCTGACGATCCTGCTCTTTTTCCTGCTGCCGACGTTTCTGGCCGGCTTTATCGACCCGTATATCAAGAGCGCGGCGGTGCACAATCTGGTCGAATCCGTCATCAAGCTCGTGATCTTCTTCGCTTACATGATCCTGTGCTCCAAGCAGAAGGACATCTACCGCGTGTTCCAGTACCACGGCGCGGAGCATAAGACGATCTTCTGCTACGAGGCGGGGCTGCCGCTGACGGTCGAAAACTGCCGCATCCAGCCGCGCCACCATCCGCGCTGCGGCACGAGCTTTCTCTTTGTGGTCGTGGTCGTGTCAATTTTAGTCTCGAGCCTTGTCTTCAGCTTTGTCAACTGGCGCAACATGTGGGTGCGCGTGGCGCTGCACCTGCTGCTGCTCATTCCAATCGTGGGCGTGACGTATGAGTTCAACCGCTACGTCGGCGGGCACGACAATAAGGTGACGCGCTTTCTGGCGCGTCCGGGTCTGTGGCTGCAAAACTTTACGACCAACGAGCCGGACGACAGCATGCTCGAGGTCGCCATCCGCGCGCTCGAGCTGGTCATTCCCGAAGAAAAAGGCAAGGATGCGTGGTAAGCATGGCAACGACGTATAATAATCTCTATCTGGACCTGCGCACGGAGCTGAGGCGCGCGGGCGACGAGGAGGCGACGCAGTCGGCGCGCGAGCTCGTCTGCGCCGCGGCGGCAAAAACGCGCGAGGAGCTGGTGCGCGACGGCTCACTCTACGCCTCGCCAGAGGTGGAGCAGAGTGCGCGCGAGCTCGTCAAGCGCCACTTGGCGGGCGAGCCGGTGGCCTACCTCATCGGCGAGTGGGAGTTTTACGGCCTGCCGCTCGATATTTCGCCCGCGGTGCTCATCCCGCGCCCCGATACCGAGGTGCTGGCGACGAAGCTCATCGACGCGGCGCGCGGCGCGGGGAGCTGCCGCATTCTGGACCTCTGCGCGGGCAGCGGATGCATCGGCCTTGCCGCGGCGGCAAACCTGCCGAACGCGCGTGTGCTGCTCGGCGAATACGATGAAGAGGCGCTCAAGATCTGCCGACAGAACATCCGCCGCAACCGTTTGACGGCGCGGGTGGCGAGCCTGAAGATCGACGCGAGGGAAAAGCCCGCGCGCACGCTGGGGGAATTTCAGTTTTTGGTCAGCAACCCGCCGTACATCCCGAGCGCGGACATCGACACGCTCGACGCCTCTGTGCGCGAGCACGAGCCGCGCCTTGCGCTCGACGGCGGCGCGGACGGGCTCGACTTTTACCGCGTGATCTGCGAAAAGTGGCGCGATGCCCTGTGTGAAAACGGCATGCTCTTTTTCGAGGTCGGCATCGGGCAGGCGGATCAAGTGCTGCGCATCATGCGCTCGCACGGTTTTGGCGACATTCAGATCGTCAAGGACCTCAACAACATCCCCCGCGTGGTGTACGGCACGCGCGTGGAGACCATTTGAAGCAAATTTAGTTTACATAAAGAATCGGGAGGAACGCGAACATGGCAGAAAAGTCTCAGACGAAGGCAGCTGCGGCGATGGCCGACGACAAGAAGCGGGCGATCGAGACCGCGATGCAGCAGATCGAGCGCACCTACGGCAAGGGCTCGATCATGCGCTTTGGCGACAACACCGTGAGCAATGTGGAGGCCATCTCTACGGGCTCGCTGGCGCTTGATCTGGCGCTCGGCATCGGGGGCCTGCCCAAGGGCCGTATCATCGAAATCTACGGGCCTGAATCCTCCGGTAAGACGACGCTGGCACTGCATGTGCTCGCCCAGGCGCAGAAGGCGGGCGGCGAGGTCGCGTTCATCGACGCCGAACACGCGCTCGACATCACCTATGCCCGCGCGCTTGGCGTCAAGGTCGAGGATATGCTCGTCTCCCAGCCGGACACCGGCGAGCAGGCGCTTGAGATCACCGAGGCGCTCGTGCGCTCCGGCGCGATCGACGTCATCGTTGTCGACTCCGTCGCGGCGCTCGTGCCGCGCGCGGAGATCGAGGGCGAGATGGGCGACAGCTTTGTCGGTCTGCACGCGCGCCTCATGTCGCAAGCGCTGCGCAAGCTGACCGGCGCGGTCGGCAAAACGAACACCATCGTTATTTTCATCAACCAGCTGCGCGAAAAAGTCGGCGTCATGTACGGCAACCCCGAGGTCACGACCGGCGGCCGCGCGCTCAAGTTCTATTCGAGCGTGCGTATTGACGTGCGCCGCATTGAGGCACTGAAAAACGGCAGTGAGATCATCGGCAACCGCACGCGCGCCAAGGTCGTGAAGAACAAGATGGCACCCCCGTTCCGCGAGGCGGAGTTCGACATCATGTACGGCGAGGGCATCTCGCTCATCGGCGAACTCATCGACCTCGGCGTCAAGCTCGGATTGGTGCAGAAGAGCGGCTCGTGGTACTCGATGGGCGAAACGCGCATCGGTCAGGGACGCGACGCGGCCAAGCAATATCTGAAAAACAATCCCGAGATTGCCGATAATCTCGAAGCGGAGATCCGCCGCAACTTCGACAAGCTGATGACGGGTCAGTCCCGTGTGGCGGCGAAGGCCGCGGGCCGCGCCGTGGACGTCAGCGCCGACGATTTCAAGGATGAAGATTGAGAAGATCGAACGATCGAAGCATAAGCAGGAGCGCGTTCTCGTGTATCTGGAGGGGGGAGACCTCCTCCGGATCACCGAGAGCGAGCTTCTGCGTTTCGGTTTATGTATAGGACTGGACATTGACGATAGGACTGTGGTAGAATTGCAGCAGTCCGGCGCGCGGAGCGAAACACGCGTGCGCGCGGCGAACATGATCTCATCCCGCCCGCTGTCAAGGAAAGAGCTTTCGAAAAAGCTCAGGGAAAAGGGGGCGGCCGAGGCCGACGCCGAATCGGCGTGCGACTGGCTCGAGGAGATCGGCGCGCTCAACGACGCGGAGTATGCCGCAATGCTTGTGCGCCACTACGGCGGCATGGGCTATGGCGAGGCGAAGATCCGCGACGAGCTCTACCGGCGCGGCGTGCCGCGCGAACTGTGGGAGGACGCGCTTTCGCAGTCGCCCGACGCGCAGGAGGCCATCGCGCGCGTGATCGCGCAGAAGACAAAGGGTCGCGTGCTCGATGAAAAGGGGCGCAAGCGCCTGTCCGACATGCTGCTGCGGCGGGGCTTTGCGTGGCGCGATGTGCGCGCGGCAATCGCCCAATTCAGCGAGAATGCGACGGAATTCGATTACGAAGAGTAGTCGTTTGGCTGTTTTTTACACTTAGTTTACGATCAGGAGGGGTTCTATGCCCTATAACGTTTCTTTCATTTCCCTGGGCTGCGCCAAGAACCAGGTCAACTGCGAGCAGATGATGGCCACGGTGCAGCATGCGGGACACAACGTCGTCCTCTCGCCCGAGGGGGCGGACGTGGCCGTGGTCAACACCTGCGGCTTTCTGGCCTCTGCCTGCGAGGAGGCCATCGATAATATCTTAGAGATGGCGGAGCTCAAAAAAGAGGGCAAGCTCAAAAAGATCATCGTTACCGGCTGCATGGCGCAGCGCTACAAGGACGATGTGCTCCATGAGCTGCCCGAGGTCGACGCGGTGCTCGGCACCGGCAGCTACGGCGAGATCGCCTGCGCGGTCGATGAGGTCATGGCGCCCGGCGGGCTGCGCCCCTGCTACATGGGCGACATTCAGAACTGCGTGCAGGGCGGCGCGCGCATTTTATCAACGCCCCCGTGGTACGCGTACCTGCGCATCGCCGAGGGCTGCGACAACTGCTGTGCCTACTGCGTCATTCCGCGCCTGCGCGGCCGTTACCGCAGCCGCCCGATGAACGAACTTCTGGACGAGGCGAGCGAGCTTGCGTCCGCGGGCGTGAAGGAACTCATCGTCATCGCGCAGGACATCACGCGCTACGGCACGGACTTGAACAGCGAGCACCAACTTGCCGCACTCCTGCGTGAGCTGTGCAAGCTCGATTTCCACTGGATCCGCTTACACTACCTCTATCCCGATGACATCACCGACGAGCTGGTCGACACGATCGCGCAGGAAGAGAAGATCGTGCCGTATCTCGATATCCCCATCCAGCACTGCAACGACGACATCTTGAAGGCGATGAACCGCCGCGACACGAAAGAGAGCATCCGCAAGGTTTTCCACGACCTGCGCGCGCGCATCCCGGGCCTTGTGCTGCGGACGTCGATCATCGCCGGTCTTCCCGGCGAGGGGGAGAAGGAGTTCGAAGAGCTCTGCGACTTCCTGCGCGAGGAGAAGATCGAGCGCGCGGGCGTGTTCCCGTTCTCGCCCGAGGAGGGGACGAAGGCCGCGACGATGGAGCACGTTCCGATGGAGGAGGCCCAGCGCCGCACGGAGCTTTTAGTCGACGTGCAGAGCGATATCATCGACGAATACAATGAATCCGTCCTCGGCGATGTGCGCGAAGTGCTGTGCGAGGGCTGGAGCGAGGAAGCGCAGTCCTTTGTCGGCCGCAGCTATGCCGAGTCCGTGGATATCGACGGAAAGATCTACTTTTCCGCAGAACGTGATATCATGGCAGGCGAGTTCGTCAATGTCCGCCTGACCGGCACGATGGACGGAGAACTGACCGGCGAAGCGGTCGAATAATTTTAAAGCCCTGCAAGGCAGGAGGAAAGAGAGACAATGACAACTGCAAACAAGCTGACGATCCTGCGCATTGCGCTGATCCCCGTATTTTTGGTGGTGCTGTACCTTGATTTCGCAGGTGCGAGATGGTGGGCGCTCGGCATCTTTGCCGCCGCATGCCTGACGGACTTTGCCGACGGCTACATCGCCCGCCACTATAATCAGATCACAAATTTCGGCAAGTTCATGGACCCACTGGCGGACAAGATGCTCGTCATGGCGGCAATGTGCTACTTTGTTGAATGTGGGCAGATGCCCGGCTGGTGCCTCGCCATCGTGCTGCTGCGCGAATTTGCCGTGTCCGGCATGCGCCTTGTCGCTGTGGAGCAGGGGCGCGTCATCGCGGCAGCATGGTCAGGCAAGGTGAAGACCGCCTCGACCATGGTGTGCCTGTGCCTGATGCTGGTCTTCCAAAGCAACCTTTTGAATGTCGTGTGCATCGCGGTCATCGTGGCGACGACCGTGTACTCCGGCATTGAGTATTTCGCAAAGAACCTCGACGTCTTCAAAGAGGCGGACTAAATCCGTTATTTCATCTTCTCAAAGGAGATCTATCATGTATTTATACAATTCCGCGACCCATAAAAAGGAAGAATTCAAGACCCATACGCCGAACCATGTGGAGATGTACACCTGCGGCCCGACCGTGTACCACTTTGCCCACATCGGCAACCTGCGCTCCTACATCATGGAAGACGTGCTGGAAAAGTACCTGCGCTTTTCGGGCTACAGCGTGAACCGCGTCATGAACATCACCGACGTCGGCCACCTGACGAGCGACGCCGACGAGGGCGAGGATAAGATGGTCAAGGGAGCCAAGCGCGAGCACAAGACCGTCATGGAGATCGCCAAGTTCTATACCGACGCGTTCTTCGCCGACTGCAAGAAGCTCAACATCAAGCGCCCCGACGTCGTCCAGCCCGCAACGGGCCTGATCGACGATTATATCAAGATCATCACGAAGCTGCTCGACACCGGCTATGCCTATATCGCCGGCGGCAATGTGTACTTCGATACGAGCAAGCTCGAGCGCTACTATATCTTCAATGACCACAACGAGGAAGACCTCGCCGTCGGCGTGCGCGAAGGCGTGGAGGAGGACGAGAACAAGAAGAACAAGAATGACTTCGTTCTCTGGTTTACCAAGTCCAAGTTCGAGGATCAGGCGCTCAAGTGGGATTCCCCCTGGGGCGTTGGATATCCGGGCTGGCACATCGAATGCTCCGGCATTTCGATGAAGTACAATGGCGAATACCTCGACCTGCACTGCGGCGGCGTGGACAACGCCTTCCCGCACCACACGAATGAGATCGCGCAGAGCGAGAGCTACCTCGGTCATCCCTGGTGCCTCCAGTGGTGCCACGTGGCGCATCTCAACACCTCGCACGGCAAGATGTCCAAATCCAAGGGCGAATTTCTGACGGTCTCGCTGCTTGAGGAAAAGGGCTATGACCCGCTGGCGTACCGCTTCTTCTGCTTACAGAGCCACTACCGCAAGAGTCTTGTCTTCACGTGGGAAAACCTTGACAATGCGGTCGCCGCGTACAACAAGCTCATCGCGAAGATTGCGAATATTAAGGACGAGGGCGGCGTGGACGAGGTCGTGCGTGCCGAATACCGCGCGAAGTTCATGAAGGAGATGGACAATGACCTCAACACCGCCATGGGCGTGACCGCGCTCTACGACGTGCTCAAGGCCAAGACCACGGGCGCGACGAAGCTCGCCATCATCGGCGACTATGACACGGTGCTGAGCCTCGACCTTCTCAAAAAGGCCGAAGCCGAGCGCGAGAAGAAGGAGAAGGCTGCGTCTCAGCAGAGCGCGGGCGGCTTCACGGTCGTCTCTGAGGACGGCACGGCGGACGAGGGCATCGAGAACCTGATCCGCCAGCGCGCGGAGGCCAAGAAGGCGAAGAATTTTGCCGAGGCCGACCGCATCCGAGACGAGCTCAAGGCGCAGGGTGTCGAAGTGACCGACATGCCCGGCGGCGCAAAGTGGAAGCGCGTGTAAAAGGAAATTTTTAGAAAACGCAGGCGCGGCGGATCATCCGCCGCGCCTGTTTGCCTCTTTGGGACAGAATAAGAAGCAGCGAAGCAGCATCACGGAGGACACCATGAGCAGAAAAGCGAGAAACCGCATGACAAGAGAGACCATCCCCGAGGGCTTCAGCGCCCCGATGGCGTTCGTCGATTTGCTCCCTGTCGTATTTTTCGGCCTCTCCGCGGTGAAGGCGGGGAACCTGTTCCACAGCGGACTGTTTGTAGCGGGTGCGGTAGTCTGCCTGCTCTCGGGTGTTGTGAAGGTGGGATGGAAGCTCATCGCGGCCGTCTCCCAAAGGAACATCTGGCCGATGTTTGTGCAGATGCGCATCCTGATGCCGGTCGGCTTTTTGACGATGTTCGCGGCGCTGATCGTAGACCGCGCAGGGCTGAACGGGGAAGCGATGCTTGCAAAGCTGAGCGGTTTTCCGGCATGCCTTTTCTTCCTTGCGGGCGCGCTTGGGATGATTTTGATGCTCGTTTTCGCGTTCTGGATGGATTCGAGCGACCCGAAGGTGAACTGGATGGAGCAGACCGTCAACAGCCTTGCGCAGATCTGCTTTTTCATCGGGCTGATGCTGGCCTGACGCTCTGCATCGAAAGAAAAGGGCCGCCTGTGGACGGCTCCTTTTGCATCAGGCTATGAAGAAAAATGAACGTGAGCGCTGTTTCAATGAATATCGAAAATGAATCAAGGTAAAGGATATTATTCAATAGTCGCAATGCGCGGAGCGGAATTTTACTCGCTTTTTGGCGGCGGATATGATATGCTTTTCCCAAATGATGGTCAGAAAGGACAAGGTTTCCATGATCAATATTTTCGATATGATGGGGCCGGTGATGGTCGGTCCGTCCTCGTCTCACACGGCTGGCGCGGCGCGCATCGGCAATATGGGAAGAACGCTGCTCGGCGAAGAGGTGGCGCGCGCGGACATCGGCCTGCACGGCTCGTTTGCTGAAACGGGCTTCGGCCACGGCACGGACCGCGCGCTTTTGGCGGGACTTCTCGGCATGAAGCCGGACGACCTGCGCATCCCGAACGCCTATGAGGAGGCGAACCGCGCGGGCATGGCGTATTCGTTCCGCACGGTGGAGCTGCGCGATGCGCACCCGAACACCGCGCTTTTGGAGCTGACGGGCAAAAGCGGCAAAAAGCTGACGCTTCAGGCGTCGTCCATCGGCGGCGGCGCGATCGTCGTCAACAAGATCGACGGCATCGACGTAAACTTTACGGGCGACTTCAACACGCTGATCGTCCGCAATCAGGACGAGTCCGGCTCGGTCGCGGCGATCACGTCGATTTTAAGTCAGGTGCACATCAATGTGGCAAACATGAGCGTCAACCGTCACCGCCGCGGCGGTGACGCGCTGATGGTCATTGAAACGGATCAGCACATCAAGCCCCGGCAGGTGGAATTTCTCTCGGAGCTGCCGGGCATCCTGAGCGTGACCTATTACGATAAGGAGGACGATGAAGATGGCGCTGGATTCGATGAAGGAAATCTTTGAGCGCTCGGCGCGGGAGAGTATCCCGTTCTGGGAGATCGTTTTGCAGTATGATATGGAGGAGCGCCAGGTGAGCCGTCAGGCCTCGATGGCGAAGATGCTGTTGACCTGGCAGGCCATTCAGGATGCGGCGGACTCCTATACCGGCACGCAGCGCAGCGTGAGTGGTTTGGTCGGCGGTGACGGGCTCAAGATGCGCCTGTACGCGCGCCGCGGAGAGAGCATCGGCGGTGAATTCATGGACGAGGTTATCGTGCAGGCTATCTCCATGGCGGAGTCGAACGCCTGCATGCGCCGCATTGTGGCAGCACCGACGGCGGGCTCGTGCGGTGTGGTGCCGGCGGTGCTGCTGCCGCTGTGCGAGCGCGAGCATTACACGCAGCATGAGCTGCTTGAGGCGCTGTATGTCGCCTCGGGCATCGGCGCGGTGATCGCGTACCGCGCGAGCATCTCCGGCGCGGCGGGCGGCTGCCAGGCCGAGATCGGCACGGCGTCGGCCATGGCGGCGGGCGCGCTCGTGTCGCTGCGCGGCGGCACGAATGAGCAGATCGGCCACGCCGTGGCGATGGCGCTCAAAAATCTGATGGGCCTTGTGTGCGACCCCGTCGCGGGCCTTGTCGAGGTCCCGTGCGTCAAGCGCAACGTCATCGGCGCGGTGAACGCGATCTCCGCGGCGGATATGGCGCTTGCGGGCATCGAGAGCCGCATCCCCGTCGACGAGGTCATCGACGCGATGGGCGAGGTCGGACGGCGCATGCCGGTCGAGTTCCGCGAGACGGCGCTCGGCGGTCTTGCCGCTACGCCGACTGGCAAGGCGGTCAAGGAGCGCATGCCGCACGGCGCGCAGTAAAAGTGCGAAATAAAGTGAGAAAAATGACTTCCGTTCAGGGAAAACCTGAACGGAAGTCATTTTTTATAAACCGCACAGAGATACGGGTTGTTCCGGATTTATTGATGGGCATAAAATTATGAAGCTTATATAGATAATCAATCGATGATTTTGAAGCAATTTGTTGAAAATGCCTTAAAAGATACGGTATAATCGCCGTCAGGATTAGATAGGAGGGCAACCATGAAACCTGACACAGAAAAGGTCCTGAGCATTCTTGCCTCGCATGAGAATGACCCATCGAATCTCATCGCGATTTTGCAGGATGTTCAGGCGGAGTACAACTATTTAAGCGAAGCAAACCTGACGCTCATCGCCGATACGCTCGGATTAAGCGTGTCGAAGGTGTACAGCGTGGCGACGTTCTATGAGAATTTCTCGCTCGAAGCCAAGGGGAAGCACATTGTCAAGGTCTGCGCGGGCACGGCGTGCCACGTGCGGAAGTCCGGGCCGATTTACGATGCGATCTATGAGTATCTGGGTCTGCACGGAAAGAAAAAGACCTCGGACGACGGCCTCTTCACGCTCGAAACGGTCGCGTGTCTCGGCGCTTGCGGTTTGGCGCCGGTCATGACCGTGGACGGCGAGGTGCATGCCAAGATGGACCCCGAGCGTGCCATTGAGCTGCTCGAGACCATCCGCAAAGAGGAGGTGCGAGCGTGAGCAAGCTGACAAGAGAAGAATTCCGCGCCCTGCGCACAAGAGCGGAGCATGACCTCGCGCAGAGCCGCGAGGTGCCGTCCATCCTCATCTGCGCGGGCACGGGCTGTATCGCCGGCGGCGCGATGAAGATTTACGACAACTTCAAATCCGAGTGCGAGGCGCGCGGGCTGAAGGTCTACGTCGGCTTGAAGCACGACTCGGACGAGGAAAAGAGCCTGCACGTCAAAATGAGCGGCTGCCACGGCTTTTGCGAGATGGGCCCGCTCGTGCACATCGAGCCAATGGGTGTGATGTACATTCACGTCAAGCCTGAGGACTGCCACGAGATCTTAGAGAAGACCGTACTCGGCGGCGAGGTCATCGACCGTTTGGTCTACCATCTCGACGGCACGGCGTACCCGAAGCAGGAGGATATCCCGTTCTATAAAAAGCAGCACCGTGTGGTGCTGGAAAACTGCGGCACGTCGGACGCCGAGGACATCGAGGAGTACATCGCCAAGGGCGGCTACAGCGCGTTTGAAAAGGCGCTGTTCGAGATGACGGACGAGCAGATCTGCCGCAATATTCTCGATTCCGGCCTGCGCGGCCGCGGCGGCGGCGGATTCCCCGCCGGACGCAAGTGGGATGGCGCGCGCCGGCAGAAGAGCGAAAAGAAGTACATCGTCTGCAACGGCGACGAGGGCGACCCCGGCGCGTTCATGGACCGCAGCGTGATGGAGGGCAATCCCCACAGCGTGCTCGAGGGCATGATGATCGCGGGTCTCGCCGTCGGCAGCGACGAGGGCTATATCTATGTGCGCGCGGAGTATCCGCTGGCGGTGAACCGCCTGAAAACGGCCATCGCTCGCGCCGAGGAGATGGGCCTTCTCGGAACGAACATCCTTGGCAGCGATTTCAATTTCCGCATCCACGTCAACAAGGGTGCGGGCGCGTTCGTCTGCGGTGAGGGCAGCGCCCTGACCGCGTCGATCGAGGGCAATCGCGGCATGCCGCGCGTCAAACCTCCGCGCACCATCGAGCATGGCCTGTGGGCAGAGCCCACGGTGCTCAACAACGTGGAGACCTTTGCCAACGTCCCGCTCATCATCAAAAACGGCGTGGAGTGGTACCATAGCATCGGCACGGAGAAGAGCCCCGGCACGAAGGCCTTCGCCCTGACAGGCAATGTGGTCAACACGGGCCTTATCGAGGTGCCGATGGGCACGACCATCCGCGAGGTCGTTTTCGACATCGGCGGCGGCATTCCCGACGGCAAGAAGTTCAAGGCTGTGCAGATCGGCGGCCCTTCCGGCGGCGCGACCACGGCGAGCGACGAGCATCTTGACTTGCCGCTCGACTTCGACTCGCTCAAGAGCATCGGCGCCATGATCGGCTCGGGCGGCCTCGTCGTCATGGATGAGGACACCTGCATGGTCGAGACCGCGCGCTTTTTCATGCGCTTTACGCAGAACGAAAGCTGCGGCAAATGCGTTCCCTGCCGTGAGGGTACAAAGCGCATGCTGGAGATTTTGGACCGCATCATCGCAAACGAAGGAAGCCTTGAGGACCTTGACCTTTTGCAGGAGCTCTCCAAGACCATTTCGGAAACGGCGCTGTGCGGCCTCGGCCAGAGCGCGTGCAAGCCCGTACAGAGCACGCTGCGCCACTTCCGCCAGGACTATCTGCGCCATGTGGTCGACCACCACTGCCCGATCTGCAACGGCCGCAAGCGCCGCCTTGTCATCAAGCCCGAACTGTGCAAGGGCTGCGGCAAGTGCAAGCGCAACTGCCCGATGGAGGCCATTTCCGGTGAGATCCGCATGCCGCATACGATCGACAACGACAAGTGCATCCACTGCGGCGCATGCTGGGGCGCGTGTCCGTTCGGCGCGATCGACGCCATTGAAGAGGAGGGCTGAGACATGGCAAAAGGTATGATGATCGTTGACGGTCAGCGCGTCAACTTCGATGGGGAAAAGAACGTGCTCTCCGTCATCCGTAAGGCCGGTATTGAAATGCCGACGTTCTGCTATTACTCCGACCTCTCCGTTTACGGCGCGTGCCGCATGTGCGTGGTGGAGGATGAAAAGACCGGCAAGATCGACGCGAGCTGCTCGATGGAGCCGCGCGACGGCATGCGCATCAGCACGAACAGCGCGCGGCTTCTCAAGCACCGGCGCGTCATTCTGGAGCTGCTGCTTGCCTCGCACAACTGCAACTGCACCACCTGCGAAAAGAGCGGCCACTGCCGCTTACAGGAGCTAGCCCAGCAGTTCGGTGTGCGCAAAATTCGCTTCCCCGATACGCGCGAGCACTACGAGATCGACAGCTCGTCGCCCGCGGTGCTGCGCGACCCGAACAAGTGCATCCTCTGCGGCGACTGCGTGCGCGTGTGCGAGGAGATGCAGGGCATGGGCATTTTGAACTTTGCCTACCGCGGCAGCAATTTACAGGTCATGCCCGCGTTCGACCGCAAGCTCGCCGAGACGAAGTGCGTGAGCTGCGGCCAGTGCGCGGCGGTGTGCACCACCGGCGCCATCACGGTGAAAAACCAGATCGGCGAGGCGTGGCGTGCCATCCACGACCCCAGCAAGCGTGTCGTCATTCAGATCGCACCCGCCGTGCGCGTGGCTGTGGGCGAGGCATTCGGCTTCCCCGCGGGCGAAAACGTGCTCGACAAGCTCGTCACGGCGCTCAAGCTCATGGGCGTGGACGAGGTGTATGACACGACGTTCGGCGCGGACTTTACGACGATCGCCGAATCCGAAGAATTCCTCGGGCGCCTGAAAAACGGCGGTCCGTTCCCGATGTTCACCTCCTGCTGCCCGGCGTGGGTGAAGTATCTGGAAAACGAGAACCCCAAGTATTTGAAGAACATTTCGACCTGCAAGTCGCCGATGGAGATGGTCGGCGCGATCTTCCGCGACAAGTATGCCGCGAAGGACGCTGCCGATGGCCGCACGACCTATCACATCGCCATCATGCCCTGCACGGCGAAGAAGATGGAGGCCGCGCGCCCCGAGTTCATCCACGACGGTCGACCCGACGTCGACCTTGTGCTCACCACGCGCGAGGTGATCGACATGATGCAGGAGACGGGCATCCAGCTCGGCGAGCTGGAGCTTGAGTCCCCCGACCTGCCGTTCGGCCTCGGCTCCGGTGCGGCGGTCATCTACGGCACGAGCGGCGGTGTGGCTGAAGCGGTCGTGCGCCACTGCCTGCCGGATAAGAGCAAAAACGCCCTGCGCGAGATCAGCATCCTCGGCCTGCGCGGCGACGCGCCGATCAAGGAGGCGAGCGTGACGATCGGCGACACCGAGCTCAAGCTCGCGGTCGTCAACGGCCTTGCCAACGCAAAAAAGCTCTTAAAGGAAATCGACGAGGGCAAGAAGTTCTATCACCTTATCGAGGTGATGACCTGCCAGGGCGGCTGCGTCGGCGGTGCGGGCCAGCCCTACGGCCTCAAGAAGAGCAAGGAAAAGCGCGGCGACGGCCTGCACCTTTCCGACAACGCGGCAATGTTCAAGCGCGCGGAGCGAAACCCCGTGGTCGCTCAGATGATGACGGAATACGGAGAAGAGCGGTGCCATGAGCTACTGCACGTGAGTTACACAAACAAGTGACATGAGTCACTTGTTTGTGTAAAAGATTCACTGCGTTCTGTGCCTCGCCCTTGGCTCGACACTCACTCCGTGCAAAGTGTATTTACTGACGCACCTGTCGTCAGTAAATACAGATTGGAAAATGTTTCGCGTCTGCGGGCGTGAAAATAGGCATGGATTAAAAAAAGGAGTTGAATGCCTTGGCATTCAGCTCCTTTTTGCTTGCGTTCCGTTTGGATCAGTCGAATTCCAGCGCGGTGGCGCGCGGCTCGCTCGCTTCACCGACAATGGCAGACCAGGGGGCGAAGGTTTGCAGCTCGCGGAGAAGCGGCTCTGCATCCTCGCGCGGGAGCGCGATGAGAAGGCCGCCCGAGGTCTGCGGGTCGGCGGCGAGGTCGAGGAAGACCTGCTGCGCCGTGGGCAGCACCGTGAGATGCGGCTTCACATAGTCCATGTTGCGGTAAGCACCCGCGGGAATGATGCCCATCTCAGCCATATCGCGCGCCTCGTCCATCAGGGGGAGCGCCGCGCCGTGCAGGCGGATCGTGACGCCGCTGCCGCTCGCCATCTCATAGCTGTGACCGAGCAGGCCGAAGCCCGTCACGTCGGTGCAGGCGTGGACATTTTTGGCGCGTCGCACGGCATTGCCCGCCTTTTTGTTGAGCGTCGCCATGTGGGCATAAACCGCGTCGCGGGCGGCGGGGGAGATGAGGTCTGCTTTGATGGCGGTCGTGAGCATGCCGCTGCCGAGCGGCTTGGTGAGCACCAGCACATCGCCCGGCTGCGCGCCGACATTTTTGAGGATGCGGTCGGGATGGACGAATCCCGTGACGCACAGGCCGTACTTTGGCTCGTTATCCTGAATGGTGTGGCCGCCCGCGATGACGCATCCGGCCTCGACGGCTTTGGCATGCCCACCCTCCAAAATGGCGCGAATGTCGTCTTTCGGAAGGCAGTTCGGCACGCACAGAAGGTTCATCGCCACTCTTGGCTCGCCGCCCATGGCGTACACGTCGCTCAGCGCGTTCGCCGCGGCGATCTGGCCGAAGAGATACGGATCATCCACAATGGGGGTGAAGAAGTCGACCGTCTCAATGACGGCGACCTCGTCGGAGACGCGGTACACGGCGGCGTCGTCACTGCTGTCGTAGCCGACTAAAAGCGCGGGGTTCGACACATTCGGCAAGTCAGCAAGAATTTCTGTCAGGGCACCCGGCCCCAGCTTGGCGGCTCAACCCGCCGCCTTTGTCATCTGCGTGAGACGCAGCTTGTCGTTCATGGCGCGCACCTCCTCCTTGAAAAACTGCTTTTATTGTAGAGAAGCGAAACGCCTTTGTCAACTCCGCCGTGTTTTCGCCGTCAGCGCGGGAAGAGGGTGTGGAGCAGATCGAGAAAGCTCTCCCAAAGGTCCGTCGGGCGTCCGTCGGAGAGAGTCACGTCGCCGGAAAGACCGTCGCAGAGGACAAAGTAGCGTTCGGCGGAGGAGAGATTCGTGAATTCGCAGCGCGCGGTGCGTCCGTCGACCTCGTAGAACATGGCCGGGTAGGGATTTGTGACATCGGTGATGTTCCAGAGCGTGATCGTGCCGTTCTGCGGCGTATCCGCGCGGAAGGTGACGGCGATGCGCGTGCTGTTCGTAAAAAGACGGCGGCCGTCGCAGCTGTCGGCAAAGGTTTGTACCTCTCCGGCGGCAAGGTTGCAGACACTCTCCTCAACCACGGGGATGTAGGGGTGCTGTGCCCGCACAAGGTTCATCCACGCGGCGACGGTGAGCGAGAGCAGCACGATCATGGCGATGACGCCGACGGTCAGGCAGGTGCCGCGCTTCTGGCGACGGTGCTTGACCTTTTGCGCGTAGTCGGCGACGGCGGGCGGGTCGATGGCCTGCGCGGCGGGAAGAAACTGCTCGCTTTTCATCCGCGCGAGCGTTTCACGGCAGCGGGGGCAGGTTTTGAGATGATCGTCCACGAGAGCGCGGCTCGCGTCCGAGCAGCTTTCGTCGGCGTAGAGCGGTAGCAGGTCGCCAATGACGCGGCAGTCAATGTTCATGGTGTTCCTCCATATCTTCAATCAGCTTGTCCTTGGCGCGGTAAAATGTGACCTTTGCCCAGGACTCGGATTTGCCGAACAGGTCGGCAATGTCGCGAAAGTGCAGCTCACCGAGCACGCGCAGCGTGAAGACCTCGCGGTACGGCTCTTTGAGCCGGTGCAGGGAGGCGTGGATGCGCATGGCCTGTTCTTTGTCGGCCAGCAGCTCAAAAATGTCGTCCGGCGCGGCAAGCTCGTGCGTTTCCTCGAAGGGGACGGCGCGCCTTTGGCGGCGGAGCTCCTTCGTGAGGGCGTTTTTCGCGATCTGGCAGAGCCATGATTCGACGCGGCAGTCGCCGCGGAACGTGCCAATGTGCAGATACGCCTGATAGAACGTCTCCGCCGTCAGCTCGTCGGCGAGGGAGGCGTCCTTGCAGAGCGAGAGCAGGAAGCGGTAGACAACGGGTGTGCAGCGCCGGCAGATCTCGTCAAATTCGTCCATGCAGAGCCTCCTTTCCGCTTCTTTCTGCCTGTTAGAGCGCGGAGCGCGCAGAAAGATACAAGTTTTTCTCATTTTATCAATTTGGCACAAACGGCGCAAGGCGGAGACTGCCATCGAAAAAATCAATGATAACAGCACGGTAAAACGGGAAAAACCATGAAAAAAATTCGCGGCGGGAGAAAAAAGTTGTGTCACTTCGCGCGGAATCTGTTATAGTTAGAAAGAAATAACGGGTGCAAACCCATCAAAGGAGCGATAGAAATGACGATCAAAGTCAATGCCATGGGCGACGCCTGCCCCATCCCTGTCGTGAAGACGCAGAAGGCGATGCAGGAACTTACTGGCGCCGGAACGGTCGAAACGCTGGTCGACAACGAGACCGCGGTGCAGAATCTCGGCAAGCTGGCCGCAAGCAAGGGCTGCACGTCCAAAACCGAAAAGCTCGGCGAAAACGAGTACCGCGTGACCATTACCGTGGGCGAGAACGCCAAGGTGGAGGAGCAGAGCGGCGAGTGCTACACCTGCGGCAAGCCGAAGACGGTCGTGGTGCTGTCGTCTGACAAGATGGGCAGCGGCAATGACGAACTCGGCGGCGCGCTGATGAAGGCGTTCGTCTTCGCCCTGAGCCAGCAGGAGACCCTGCCCGACACCATCCTCTGCTACAACGGCGGCGTGAAGCTGACGTGCGAGGGCTCGGAGTCTCTCGAAGACCTCAAGGGCATGGCCGCGCGCGGTGTGGAGATCATGAGCTGCGGCACGTGCCTCAACTTCTACGACCTCAAGGAAAAGCTCGCCGTCGGCGAGGTGACGAACATGTACGTCATCGTTGAAAAGATGAGCGGCGCGGACCGCGTCGTCCGTCCGTAAGATGATCTATCTTGACAACGCGGCGACGACGCTGCGAAAGCCGCCGCAGGTCATCGACGCAGTGGTCGCGGCGATGGGGAGCTTCGGCAACAGCGCGCGCGGCACGCACGAGGAGGCGCTTGCCGCCTCGCGCGTGATCTACGACACGCGCTGCAAGCTCGCCGCGCTCTTTCACTGCAAGCGGCCTGACCACGTGGCGTTCACCTGCAACTCGACCGAGGCGCTGAACATCGCCATTCACGGCTGCATCCACGCGGGCGAGCATGTGATCTCGACTGACCTTGAGCACAACTCCGTCCTGCGCCCGCTCTACCGGCTGGAACGGGAGGACAATGTTGCGTTGAGCTTCGTTCCGGCGGACCGGCAGGGGAACATCGACTACGCCGATTTTGAACGGCTGCTGCGTCCCGATACCCGCGCCGTCGTCTGCACGCACGCCTCGAACCTGACGGGCAACACGCTGGATCTGGCATGCATCGGCGCATTTGCGCACGAACACGACCTTTTATTCATCGTGGACGCTTCGCAGAGCGCAGGCGTGCTGCCCATCGACATGGAGCAGATGCACATTGACGTGCTGTGTTTCACGGGGCACAAGTCACTCATGGGCCCGCAGGGCACGGGCGGACTGTGCGTGCGCGAGGGTGTGGACATCAACCCCTGGAAGGTCGGCGGCACGGGCGTGCAGACCTATCTCCACGAGCAGCCCGAGCAGATGCCGACGCGGCTAGAGGCGGGCACGCTCAACGGCCACGGTATCGCGGGGCTGAACGCCGCGCTCGACTTTTTGCAGGAGACCGGCGTTGAGGCCATCCACGCGCATGAAATGGCGCTGCTGCGCCGCTTTGTCGCGGGCGTGCGCGAGATCCCAAATGTGACGCTCTACGGCGATTTTGACCGTGAGTGCACGGCGGTCGCCGCGCTCAACATCGGCGACATGGACTCGGGCGAGGTATCGGACATCCTGTCCGAGGACTACGGCATCGCGACCCGCCCGGGCGCGCACTGCGCGCCGCGCCTGCACGAGGCGCTCGGAACTGAGGAGCAGGGCGCGGTGCGCTTCAGCTTCGGCTGGTACAATACGGAAGAGGAAGCGGACGCCGCGGTCACCGCGCTCCGCGAGATCGCAACATGAGAGAGAAAAAGCTATGGCTCGTCATCACCTTCCACACGACGGCCGCGGCCATCGCGATGGAAAAGCTCTGCCGGGCGAAGGGCCTGCCCGGGCGGCTCATCCCCGTCCCGCGTGAGCTAACGGCGGACTGCGGTATGTCGTGGCGTGCAGAGGTCCAGGACCGCGCCGCGCTCGCCGCGCTGACCGAGGCGGAGGGGCTGGAGGTCGACGGCTTTTACGAGCTGATGATTTGAAGAAAGAGGGAACCATCGAAAAAAACGATGGTTCCCTCTTTTTCATCTTTGAATCCCGTTTGTTTTTCAAAAGATAAACCGATATACTTATGTTCGACAAAACTGTGTTGTGTTTGTCAATGCAGAAAGAAGGAGACAAGAGAAAATGAAAAAAGTACATCTTGGCGTCATCATTGCGGGCGCTGCGGTGGGCCTTGCGGCGCTCATTTTGACGGCGCTCGGCAACCCGACAAACATGGGCTTCTGCATCGCGTGCTTTCTGCGCGATATTTCCGGCGCGGTGGGCCTGCACAGCGCGGCAAAAGTGCAGTATGTCCGCCCTGAGATCATCGGTCTCGTGCTCGGCGCGTTCATCATGAGCGTTGCGAGCAAGGAATTCAAGGCGTGCGCCGGCTCTTCGCCCGCGATCCGCTTTGTGCTCGGCGCGTTCGTCGTCATCGGCGCGCTGGCGTTCCTCGGCTGCCCGCTGCGCATGGTGCTGCGCCTCGGCGGCGGCGACCTCAACGCGCTCGTCGGCCTGATCGGCTTCACCGGCGGTATCCTGCTCGGCATTGCGAGCCTTAAAAAGGGCTTTTCGCTCAAGCGCTCCTACGAGGCGCACAAGGCGGAGGGCGGCGTGCTGCCGACCGTGATGGCCGCGCTGCTGATCCTTGTCGTCACCGTGCCCCCTCTGTTCAAGGCCTCGGAAGAGGGCCCGGGCTCGATGCACGCGCCGTTCTGGATCGCGCTTATCATCGCGCTCGTTGTTGGCGCGCTCGCGCAGAAGAGCAGACTCTGCATGGTCGGCGGCCTGCGTGACGCGTTCATGCTCAAGGATTTCCACCTGCTCTACGGTTTTGTCGCCATCTTCGTCGTCACGCTGATCGGCAACCTCGCCATGGGCAAGTTCCACCTCGGCTTCGCGCTCCAGCCCATCGTGCACAGCGCACACCTGTGGAACCTGCTGGGCATGGTGCTCGTCGGCTGGGGCAGCGTGCTGCTCGGCGGCTGCCCGCTGCGCCAGCTCATTCTGGCCGCGCAGGGCAACGGCGACAGTGCCGTCACCGTGTTCGGTATGCTCGTCGGCGCGGCGCTCGCGCACAACTTCGGCCTTGCGGGCAATCCCGACTCCAAGAGCGAGGCGGGCGAGCTGATCGTCGGCGGTATCTCCAATGCCGGTAAGATCGCCGTCGTGCTCGGCCTTGTTGTGATGCTCGTGGTCGTCATTTTGAATCTGCCGAAAAAGGAGGAGGCGAAAGCATGATCGACGCAAGAGGATATTCCTGCCCCATGCCCGTGGTGATGGTGCAGAACGAGGTGAAGAAGAACGCGCCCGCGTCTCTCGACGTGCTGGTCGACAGCATGACCTGCGTGGAAAACGTCACCCGCTTTGCCGAAAAACAGGGCTACAAAGTGGAGTATGCCGCCGAAGGCGAAGATTTCCGGCTGAAGCTCAATAAGTAAGAGAAGATCAGATTACCATATTATATTATGATAAAAGAGGCGCCCGCAGAGCGTCTCTTTTTATTCCTTCAGCAGCTTCATCCGCTCGCGCCAGTCGGGCATGTAGCGCTCAATGAGCGCGTAGAACGCGGGGGAGTGGTCGTGGTGGCGGATGTGCGCGAGCTCGTGGACGACGACATAGTCAATGGCCTCGGGTGGATACTGCATCAGCCGCCAGGAAAAGCAAAGGCTGTTTTTTCCGCTGCACGAGCCAAAGCGCGTGCGCGCGGACGTGATCTTGAGGCCCGTCGGCGTGAGGCCCATGATGCCGCTCCAGTAATCGACGCGCATCGGGAGGTATTCCTTCGCACGCGCGATGAGCGCTTTGCGCTCCTCGTCCGTCGGCTCGGGATGAGCGAGGCGGCGGTTTTGCTGTTTTTCGCGGGCGCGGGCAAGCCAGCCCTCGTGCTCGGCGACGAAGCGGTCGATAAATTCCTTTTTGACGCCGTAGGGCGCGCGGACGACGGCGCGGCCGTCACGGTCCAATTGCAGGGACATCGTACGGCGCTTGGCGCGAATCAGCGTATAGTCCGTCATTCGCCAATATAGGTGAAGCGGCGGAACGTCTTGCCGTCGCGCTCGACAGTCTCGTTCCACATGCTCACGGGCCGCACCCAGAGGCTAAAGTCGCCGTACAGCGCGCGATAGACGACGAGCTCCTCCTCCGTCTCTGAATGACGTGCTACGCCGAGGACCTCATATTCTTTGCCCTTGAAGTGGCGGTAGCGCCCGGGCTTGATGCTTTCCATGAATGATGCCTCCTGCAGAGAATTTCGAATCAAGTATAGCACGAAGAAGCGAAAAAAGGAAGCGGCGCGTGCCGCTTCCTTTTTGATTTGATTTTGAAATTTGCTTCTTAGTAGCTGCCAAGGTCGGCGGACTTGTCGCCCGTGACGCTGACGCCGAACTCGTAGTCGTTGCCGGGGAGAATGGCGTTCAGGATGACACCGCACAGGGCCGCGATGGCGAGGCCGGAGAGGGTGACGGCCGCGCCGCCGACAGTGAAGGTGATGCCGCCGACCGAGCTGAAGCCGAGGCCGCTGACGAACATGACCGCTGCGATGATCAGGTTGCGGGACTTGGTGAGGTCGACCTGGTTTTCCACGATGTTGCGCACACCGACCGCGGAGATCATACCGTAGAGGATGAAGCTGACGCCGCCGACGATGGCCGCGGGGATGGAGTTGACGAGCGCGTCAAACTTGGGGGAGAAGCTCAGGATGATGGCGTAGATGGCCGCGAGGCGGACAACGCGGGGGTCGTAGACCTTGGAGAGGGCGAGCACACCGGTGTTCTCACCGTAGGTGGTGTTGGCAGGGCCGCCGAAGAAACCGGCGAACGCGGTGGCGAGACCGTCGCCGACGAGCGTGCGGTGCAGGCCCGGGTCTTCGATGAAGTTCTTGCCGGTGGTGGAGGAGATGGCGGAGATGTCGCCGATGTGCTCCATCATGGCCGCGATGGCGATAGGGGCCATGACCAGGATGGCCGAGACGTCGAATTTGGCGATGACGAACTGCTGGAGACCAAGGAAGCTTGCTTCACTCACACCAGAGAAGTCGACCTGACCGGCGATGACCGCGACGATGTAGGAGCCGACGACGCCGAGCAGGATGGGGATGATCTTGACCATGCCCTTGCCCCAGATGTTGGCGACCACGATGATGGCCATAGCGACGAGGGCGAGCCACCAGCAGGTGGAGGCATTATTGATGGCGGAGCCGGAGAGGTTCAGGCCGATCATGATGATCATCGGGCCCGTGACGATGGGAGGGAAGTAACGCATGACCTTTTTCGCGCCGAGCACCTTGAAGAGGAGTGCGAGCACGAGGTAGAGGAGACCTGCGATCACGATGCCGCCGAGCGCGTAGGCGAGCTTCGTTTCGGGATCGAGACCTTCGTAGGCGGGCATCGTCGCGACCGTGGAGAAGCCGCCGAGGTAGGCGAACGAGGAGCCGAGGAACGCGGGGACCTTGAACTTGGTGCACACGTGGAACAGCAGCGTGCCGAGACCGGCGAACAGCAGTGTCGTCTGGATGGAGAGCGGCAGGCCATAGCCCTGGACCAGAATGGGGACGAGCACCGTCGCGCCAAACATGGCGAACATGTGCTGCAGGCCCAGGATCAGCATTCTGGGGGTGCCCAGCTGTCGGGCGTCGTAGATGGCTTCGTGTCCGAGATCTTTCTTCATGTGATTTTCCCTCTTTGCTTTCTTCTTATTTTTATTCTCATTTGAATAAACATGGTTGGGCCCCGTGCGGGCAAAAAATAAGACCGGTAAGAAAACTTACCGGTCAAAAGAAACAATATCAATAAAAACGGAAACAGCAATACCAACGGAAGAATTCTTCTTTTTCGGCGCGGTGCAGAGCATCATGGGTCGTCCCTCCTGTTCGTTTGTTGTCGTCTGACCAAGAATACCCGAAAGCAGGCAAGATTGCAAGCCGGAATTTTGACCAATTTACATGAAAGATATCCATCATTTTTGTGCAAAAATGCGGGCAGCAAAACGAAATTTTTCCTGCAAAGGACTTGCCAAGATTGTTTCGATGATGTAAAATACCTATACCTCCTATTGATAACACCTATAAATGGGAGACTTTTTAAAAAGAGAGTGTGTGTTGTATGGAAAAGAAAAAAATGAGCCTGCCGGTGCAGATCGTTCTTGCACTGATCCTGGGCATCGTGGTCGGTCTTATCTTCTACTTTATCGGTAAGCCCGAGATCACGACGAACTATTTCAAACCCTTTGGTACCATCTTCGTTAACCTCCTCAAGTTCATCGTCGTGCCCGTCGTGCTGCTGTCGATGATCGACGGCATCATCTCCATGGGCGACATGAAGAAGGTCGGCTCCGTCGGCTGGAAGACGGTCGCCTACTTCCTCGTCACCACGGCCGCGGCCTGCGTCATCGGCCTGGTGTTTGCCAACATCTTCCTGAACGCCGGCCTCTTCCCGACGGACCTTGCCCTGACGGACGGTCAGACCTGGGACGGCGCGACGAGCGCGAATTTCATGGATACGCTGGTCGCTATCTTCCCGAGCAACATGTGGAAGTCCTTTACCGACGCGAACATGCTGCAGGTTATCGTGATCGCGCTGATGTTCGGCGGCGGCATCCTTGCTGCTGGTGAAAAGGGCAAGCTCGCGCAGGACCTTGTCAGTTCCCTCTATAGCGTCATTGACCGCGTGATGGCCTTCATCATTGCCCTCAGCCCCATCGGCGTTTTCACGATGATGACCTGGGTCGTTGCCAATCAGGGCCCCGAGATCCTCGGCCACCTCGCGCTCGTGCTGCTGTGCGCCTATGTCGGCTACATCGTGCACGCCATCATCTGCTACTCTGTCTCTGCCAGCGCCTTTGCCGGCGTCAGCCCGCTCAAGTTCTTCAAGGGTGCCGCGCCCGCGATGATTTTCGCCTTCACCTCCACCTCTTCCGCCGCGACGATCCCCCTGAGCAAGGAGTGCGCGGATGAGCTGGGCGCGGAGAGCGACGTTTCCTCCTTTGTTATCCCCCTCGGCGCGACGATTAACATGGACGGTACGGCCATCTATCAGTGCGTCGCGACCATCTTCCTCGCCGCTTGCTGCGGCATGACGCTGACCGTCGGCCAGATGGTCACGATTGTCGTCACCGCGACGCTTGCCTCCATCGGCACGGCCGGTACGCCGGGCGCGGGCATGATCATGCTTGCCATGGTGCTCGAGGCGATGAACATCCCCGTCGATATGATCATGCTGATCTACGGCATCGACCGCCTCTTCGACATGGGCCGTACCTGCCTGAACATCACGGGCGATATCTCCTGCGCGCTGTGCGTCACCAAGTGGGAGAGCAAGAAGGCCGCGCAGACTGCCAAGTAATTTTCTGTTCCGCAATCAAAATGCCGCCCCGATTCGGGGCGGCATTTTTCGTCAGAATAAAGCGGATTGGGATTGCATTTTAACACAGCGGGGCATACAATGATGCTGCTTCGCCAAAGGCGAGGCACAGGAGGAAGAAGATGGCGACTGATCGGAAACGGGGATATCTCTATATCCTGCTTGCCGCGATGCTCTATTCCACGACGGAGGTCGCGCTCAAGGCGCTCGGCGGCGCGTTTGCACCCATGCAGGTGACAGTCGAGCGTGTGCTGCTCGGCGCGGCTGCGCTGATGCCCTTTGCACTGAACGACCTCAAAAAGCGGGATATCCAGCTTACAAAGGCGGACTGGGGCTATTTCACACTGCTCGGTTTTCTGACGGTGACGCTGCACATGTCACTTTTGCAGATGGCGGTGCTGCATATGGACGCCTCAGCTACATCGATTATCTACTCGGGCAATCCTGTGTTCGCGGTGGCGCTGGCGCACTTCATCCTGCATGAGCCGCTGAAAAAGAACCATCTGCTGGCCATCGGCGTGGAACTTGTCGGCATTCTCTTCATCCTCAATCCCGCGCACCTTGAGATCAGCCTGCGCGGCTTTTTGGAGATCATCACCGCCACGCTGCTGTTTGCCACTTACGGTACGCTCTGCAAGCTACGTCTGCCGCGGCTCGGCGCGCTCGTGATCACGACTTTCAACATGCTCATCGGCGGTCTGGAGCTTCTTTTCCTGCTGCTGCTCGGTGAGATTCCGGCGGTCGGTGCGCTTTACAGCGGCCTGGGGCTGGAGATATTCGCGGGCATTCCGTTTTTCACGGGCTTTACGCTCAAAACGACGCTGCTTTTGTGCCATGTCGGCATCGGCTGCGCGGCCATCGGCTTTCTGCTCACGGCGAAGATCACGGAGTACACCTCTGCGACGGAGGCGTCGTTCGTTTATCTCGTCAAGCCCATTCTGGCAACGGCGCTGGCGGTTGTCGTGTACCACGAGCATATCAGCGTGAACCGCATGGTCGGCATCGCGTTCTTTGTGGCGGCGTCGCTGTGTGTCAGCGTGCCGGTGCTGAGAGAAATGCGGCGGGAGCGCGCGGTAAAAACTTGACAATGAGAACAAAAAAGCGGAAGGGCAGCGCCCTTCCGCTTTTTTGTTATTCGTCGATGCGGGTGATGTCGTGGATCCACTTGCCGGAGTGCAGGCGGTAAAGGCCGAGGGGGGATTTGATGATATATTCGATCATCAGGCAGAGACAGAAGACCTCGTTCGGCACCTTGAGCACAAGGCCGAGCAGACACATTATCGGCAGCGTGCCGCACCAGAGGGGGAAATTGTCGATCACAAGCGAGGCATTCACGTCGCCGCCGCCGCGCAGCACGCCTACGACCATCGTGGTTGAAAAGCTGTGCAGCGGGATGGCGCAGGCATAGCACATGAGCATCACACTGCAAAGCCGCTCGGCGACCGCCGAGAGCGAGAAGAGCGGCATGACGAACGGGCGCATCAGCGTCACGAACATCGTATATTCGGCGACGCCGAGTACAATGCCGAACGCGAACGCCGTGAAGCACAGCGCGCGGCCGATGTTGTAAACGCCCTTTAAGTTGCCCGTGCCGATCTCTTTGCCGACGATGACGGATACCGCCGCCGCGATGCCGAACACGCCGGAGGTCATCAGTTTGTCGATATTGCCCGCAAGCGTGTAGGCGGCGATGAGATCGCTGCTATTTGCCATGTGGCCCATGATGACCGTGATCATCGAAAAGCCCGTGCCCCAGAGCGTCTCGTTGATGAGCACCGGCGCGCTGTAGCGCAGGAATTTACGCAGCATGTCCATGCCGGGGCGGAGGATGGCGTGCTTCATGAGCGGCATCGTGCGGCAGCGGAACGCGTAGGAGAACGCGACGACGAACTCCACCACGCGGGACAGAAGCGTCGCTACCGCCGCACCCGTGATGCCGAGCGCGGGCAGACCGAGCTTGCCGAAGATCAGCACATAGTTGCCGAGCGTGTTGCAGAGCATCGAGATCGCGAAGACGATCATGCCGAAGCGCGGATTTTCGATGCTGCGCTGCATGCCGATGTAGATAGAGGAAAGCGAGTTGAAAATATAGGAGAAGCCGACGATGCGCAGGTACGGCTCGGCCAGCTCCACGAGTGTCAGATTGTCGGTGATGAGGTAGAGCACCTGCGCGGGAAACGCGCACAGAATGGCGGCAAACAGCACGCTCACGCCGCCCGCGATCATAAAGCCGATGCCCATGACGCGGTTGATGCTCTCGCGGTCGCCGCGGCCCCAGTATTGGCTGATGAGCACGCTTGAGCCGCTTTGCAGGCCGAAGACGACGAGCTGGATGATGAAGACTGGCACGTTCGCCACCGTGACGGCGGACATCTGATCGCTGCCGAGAAGTCCCACCATGAACGTATCGAGAAAGCCGAGCGACGTGGTGATCAAATTCTGCACGATGACCGGCAGCGCCAGCAGAAAAAGATGCTTGTAAAAGCCCTTGGGCTGGTGAAGATAGGAGAACATAAAAACCTCGAATGTTGGAATTACAGCATGGGGAAGCGCGTGTCGCGGTGAGTTTTGAGGGCGGAGACGAGTGCGTCGATCTCTTCTGTCGTCGTCTCGGGGCCGAAGCTGACACGCAGCACGCCCGCGGCGGTCTTTTTGTCAAGGCCCATCGCGCGGTAGACGTGGCTCAGCTGCCCGCGATGGCAGGCGGAGCCTGCCGAGATGCAGATGTCCTGTGCGCCAAGTTCCGTAACGACATTCGCCGACGGGTAGCCGACGAGCGAGATCGACAGGATGTGCGGCGCGGTCCCGTCGCCGATGCGGACGACGCCGTCGAGCGCGAGGAGCTTTTCCTCGGCGTAGGCCTTGATGGCGGCGACGTGGGCGAGCTTTTCATCGAGATGGTCGGCGCGCAGCTCGACCGCCTTGGCAAAGCCTGCGATCTGGCCTGTGGCCTCTGTGCCGGAGCGCAGGCCGCTCTCCTGCCCGCCGCCAAAGATCAGCGGTTTGGGCGCGCGGATGCGCTCGCCCAAATACAGGCCGCCGATACCCTTGGGCGCGCCGAGCTTGTGCGCGCTGACGGAGATGAGGTCCGCGCCCAGCGTGTCGGCGCGGAACGGAATTTTCAAAAAGGCCTGCACCGCGTCGGTGTGCAGCAGGGCACGGGATTTTTTCGCTTTCAGAAGCCGCGCGACCTCAGCCACGGGGAAGATGCAGCCCGTCTCGTTGTTGACGAGCATCATCGTGACGAGCGCGGTGTCGTCACGCAGTGCATTTTCGACCTGAGAGGCGGTGATGTCGCCGTTCTTGTCGGGCTTTAAGTACGTGACGGAGTAGCCCTCCTGCTCAAGGGTCTTGCAGGTCTCGAGAATCGCGCTGTGTTCCACGGCGGTCGTGATGATGTGCTTGCCGACGTGGCGGTTCTGGTGCAGGGCAAGGCGGACGGCCCAGTTATCGCTCTCCGACCCGCAGGAGGTGAAGACGAACTGTTCGCTCTTGCAGCCGAGCGCGGCGGCAATCGTCTCGCGCGCCGCGGCGACAGCGTCGCGCGCCTGCTTTCCAATGGGGTACTGCGAGCTGGGGTTGCCCCAGCCAGAAACCAGCGTATCGTAAACGGCGTGCGCCACCTCTTCGGGAACGGGGGTGGTGGCCGCGTGATCGAGATAGATCATATCGGGAAAATCCTTTCTTTGGACTTGTCAGAATGCTCAAATGATTATACAATATAAAAATAAAAAAGCAAGGGCGGCGGACGCTTTGCGTCGGAAACGGCAGAAAAAAGCGGGACTTTACCGCCCAAATCGCGGAAAAGGATACAAACATACATGAAAGTTGCGATCTGCACCCTCGGGTGCAAGGTGAACCAATATGAAACGCAGGCACTCGAGCAGGAGCTTTTGCACCGCGGACATACACTGGTGGATTTTGAGGAGACGGCGGACGCCTACGTTGTCAACACCTGCTCGGTCACGGCGGTGAGCGACAAAAAGTCGCGCCAGATGCTCCGTCAGGCGCAGCGCCGCAACCCGAGCGCGGTCATCGCCGCCTGCGGCTGCTACGCCCAGACGCATCCCGAGGACGTCAAAAAGCTCGGGCTCGACGTCATCGCCGGCACGAATGACCGCGCGAAGTTCATCGACCTTCTGGAGCGCGCGGCACAGGACAAAACGCCGATCGTCGATGTCGACGACGTCTGGGAGCGGCGCGATTTTGAGGTGCTGCCCGCGGGCGGTATGGTGAATCGCACACGCGCGATGCTCAAGGTCGAGGACGGGTGCGTGAACTTCTGCACCTACTGCCTCATTCCTTACGCGCGCGGGCGCGTGCGCTCGCTGCCGATGGACGAAGCTGCAAAGCAGGTGAAAGCGCTACGTGAGGAGGACTACCGTGAGATCGTGGTCACGGGCATCGAAATTTCGTCCTACGGCTCGGACTTCAAGGACGGGACCTCACTCATCGACCTTTTGGAGCTCATCGCGCGCGAGGGCGGCGACATGCGCATCCGCCTCGGCTCGCTCGAACCGCGGACCATCACGGAGGAATTCTGCAAGCGGGCGTCGAAGCTTCCTTACCTCTGCCCACATTTCCACCTCTCGATGCAGTCGGGCTGCGACGCGACCTTAAAGCGTATGAACCGCAAATATGATACGGCGCGCTATATGGAATCCTGCGACCTGCTGCGTCAGTATTTTGACGACCCTGCCATCACGACGGACCTCATCACGGGCTTTCCCGAGGAGACGGAGGAGGAATTCGCGCAGACGCTTGACTTCATCGCGCGCGTCGGCTTTGCTGACATGCACGTTTTCCCTTATTCCATCCGCCCGGGCACGAAGGCTGCGGAGATGCGCCAGATCGACATGCCCGTGCGCGAAGAGCGCGCTGCGCGCGCCTCGGCTGTCGCCAAGACGATGCACGAAGCCTATCTTGCGTGCTGCGTGGGCAAGACCTTTCCCGTGCTCTTCGAGCGCGACCGCAAGGGCGGCAGCGCGGGCCACGCGCCGAACTATATGGAGGTATCCGTCGCGCAGGAAGGCCTGCACAATCAGGTGAAAAACGTGAAGATCACGGCGGTCGACGGCGGCAGTCTTCGCGGCGAGTTGGAGGAATAACGCATGGCCAACCATTTTTATGCCTATATCTCCCGCATGCGCTGTGTCAAGCGCTGGGCGCTCATGCGCAACACCGAGGAGGAGAACATTCAGGAGCACAGCCACATGGTCGCGGTGCTGGCGCACGCGCTCGCGCTCATCCGTACGCGCGTGTTCGGCCTGCCCGCGGACGCGAACGCCGTGGCGGTCGCCGCGCTCTACCACGACGCGACGGAAATCTTGACCGGCGACATGCCGACGCCCATCAAATATTATAACCCCGAGATCCGTGACGCCTACCGCAAGGTCGAGGCTGTGGCGAGCGACAAGCTGCTCTCCATGCTGCCGCAGGAGCTGCGCGCGGACTATGAGCCCATCATCAAGATCGAGGACGAGACGACGAAAAAGCTCGTCAAGGCGGCGGACAAGCTCTCGGCCTACATCAAGTGCGTCGAAGAGCTCAAGGCGGGCAACATGGAATTCAAAAAGGCTGCGGAGCAGACGCGCCGCGCGCTGAATGAGATGCACATGCCCGAGCTCGACTATTTCATGGTCAACTGCATGGAGAGCTTCTCCATGACGCTCGATGAGCTGGAATAAGAAAAACAAGGAATTTCGGAACTTTTTTCGCAAAATGAACGTCTAAACCTTCGCAAGCCCCCAAATTAAGAGTGAGGTGAAAGAAGATGAAAAGATGTTTGACCCTTTTGCTCGCGCTGGTGCTGGCGTTCTCTCTTGCCGCCTGCGGCGCGAAGTATGCAGGATCCGAGCCCATGACGGGCGACTACAACGGCTATGAATCGGCGAAAGAAGACTACGACTTTAGCGCAACAGATGACGAACCGGAAGGCGCGGGCGCGTGGAACGGCGATGGGCAGGTAGGCTCGGGTATCGACAAGAGCCTTTCCGAGCGCGGCGTCAAGATGATCTACAGCGCGCACATCGAGATGCAGACGCTCTCCTACGAGCAGGCGGTGGAGGACATTGCCGCGCTTGTGGAGCGCAGCGGCGCTTACTTCGAGCAGAAGAACTTTTCGAACTATTCCAGCGGTTATCGCCACGCGAGCTATACCGTGCGCGTGCCGGCGGAGCAGTTCGCTGACTTCTGCGCGCAGGTGGGCACGCTCTGCCATGTGACGTGGCAGGACGACTCGGCGGAAAATATCAGCGAGCAGTATTACGACACGCAGTCGCGTCTGGAAACGGCGCAGATCAAGCTTGCGCGCTTGCAGGAGCTGCTCAAAAAGGCGGAGAATATGGAGGACATCATCACCATCGAGTCCGCCATCTCTGAAACGGAGTATGAGATCGAACGTCTCTCCGGCACGATGCGCCACTACGACGCGCTCGTGGACTATGCGACCGTTACGCTCGAGCTGAGCGAGGTCTACCGTCTCTCCGGCACGGAGGACGCGCCCAAAAGCTTTGGCGAAAAGCTCAGCAACGCCTTTACGGACGGCCTTGCCGCCGTTGCCGAGGGGCTGGAGAATTTTGCAATCTGGCTTGCTTACAGCTGGCTCGGGATCCTGATTTTCGCGGCGGTCGTGTTTGCGGCCGTGAAGCTCATCGGGCGGCTGCGCCGCGGGCAGAAGTTGCCGAAGATCGGCAGAAAGAAGAACAAAAACACGGCAAACGAAACGAAAGTGGAGGAGTAAACCATGAACATCACTTGGCTGGGCCATTCCTGCTTTGTGGTCGAGAGCGCGGGCTGGCGCATCGTGCTCGACCCCTACTATGTAGAGACGTATCCTGCGCTGCACATCGAGGCGGACGAGGCGCTGTGCTCGCACGGCCACCGCGATCACGCCTTTCTGGAGGCGGTGACGCTCTCGGGGCGCGACAAATCGGAAAGCCCGTTTACGGTCGAGACGGTTTCAACGTTCCACGACGACAAACAGGGGGCGCTTCGCGGAGAGAACACCATCCACATCCTGCGCGCAGAGGGGATGACGCTCGTGCACTGCGGCGACCTTGGCCACGAGCTGAATGAGGAGCAGCTCGCGACGGTCAAGGGCTGCGATGCGCTGCTGATTCCCGTTGGCGGGTACTATACGATCGACGCGAAGACGGCAAAAAAGGTCGCGGACGCGATCGCGCCGCGCGTGCTCGTGCCGATGCACTACCGCTTCGGCGCGCACGGCTACCCTGAGATCGGTACACTCGATGAATTTCTGGCGCTGTATGAGGCAAAGAAGATCCACAAACTTGATGGGAACTCTTTCGAGCTGACGAAGAACGCACCTGCGGGCGTCATCGTGCCGCGATTTGCCGAATAAGAGAAGAAATGCAAAAGCCGCCCGTTTAGGGCGGCTCTTGCTGTATAAAGCCCTTCTTTCCCGCGTAGACTATAGTGCTTGCCCGGCTTGACCGGGGCGGAAAGGGAGGACGGAGCATGAAACGGGAGCTGCGCCGATGGGAGATTGTCGGCTTTATCGCAACTGGCCTTTTCGGGACGCTGCTGCACTTTGTCTACGAATGGTCGGGTGGGAACCGTGTGGTCGCGGCGTTTTCGGCGATCAACGAGTCAACCTGGGAGCACATGAAGCTGTTGTTTATCCCGTTTCTCGTGTTCACGGTGGTGGAGTTTATTGTGTTTTCCGAGGCGTTCCGGAACTTCTTCGCCGTCAAGGCGGCGAGCATCCTGCTGGGGCTCGCCTCGATTCCGGCGCTCTTCTACACGCTGACGGGAATGTTCGGCAAGCTCCCTGACTGGGCAAATATCACGATCTTCTTCCTCGCCGACGCGCTGCTGTACTTTGTGAGTTACCGCCTGCTGACCGATGGTGCGCTGCGCGGGGGCGCGATGCAGCTCATCGGCTTTGTGCTTTTGTGGGCGCTGCTGTTCGCGTTTGTCTGGTTTACGTACCGCCCGCCGCACCTGCCGCTCTTTTTAGACCCCGTGAGCGGCTGCTACGGCCTTGAAACACCGTGTTGAAAAAAGGCCCTGCCGAGAAATCGACAGGGCCTTTACAGTTTCTATACAAATAGTATATTTTGCAGAGCTTCTGCAAAATGCGTGTGCAGAAAGGCTCTTGTGATTCGACAGAACGGCAAAAATAAAAATCAGCAGACATGACGGAAGTTGCGAAAAGCCGTCAAAGTAGCCGCGTTCCCGACAGAATCCGCCGCGATGCGGCAATGTTTGATCGAAACTGACAGATTAACATAATAAATTCAATAAAGAGATTCTACGGTGAGTTATCCACAGTTTCCACAGAGTTTTCCACACAAGCGGATTTCTCAAAATCCCCTGATTTGACAGGGAAAAATTGATTTGATTTCCGCGGAGTGGAAAACATACTGTGCAGATAGGCGTGTGTCGAAATTTACATAATTCTGGAATTGGAAAATTCGTGGCAGAACAGAAATTCGATTTGTTACCATAATCGTGGAATTATGCAAGATGGAATAGACTCCTTGCAGTCTGCAAGGGAGAGCAGCGCCGCGGGCGCTGCACGAGGCAAAGGGGGATACTCTCTTTCACAAAAGAGAGTATCCCCCTTTAAATCCCCCGAGAGAAAGGTTTACATTGCAAGCGAGCAGCTCGAAGAGCTGCAATGCTTGCCGATTGCACTGCCCTGATCGCGGCGTTGCCGCGTTTGGTGTTGCTAGACGATTTGGCCTGCTCCTATTATCCGCTGCCGCTCTGCCCATCTTGTGGGAGTGCACAGTAATTTCCGTCTATCGCCAGTCCCTACAATGCGGCGAGCGCAGCGATGCCGCATTCCGCAAGCAGTCTGCCGCTGAGAAAACGTCACTCGCGCCTCACGGTAGTAAGGCGCGGTTGCTACTGGTAACGAGTAGTAGGGGTTCATGGCGAAGCCATGTACACCGCACTTACTTTGCGCAGCGCGTGCAGTTCTTCGAGCTACAAACTGCCAATGTGCGGGGTCAAGGGGCAAGGCCCCTTGCGTTCTCTTGGGGGATCAAAAGGGGGCCATTCTCTCACGTGAGAGAATGGCCCCCTTTAACGCACCCCTGCACGGTGCAGGGGAATAAGAACCAGCGCTGCCGCGCTGTAAACCCTCAGACGATAGGATCGTCAATATCTCTCGTCGCATACGCGTTCAGCGACCAATCCGCCCGCGCGCCGGCGAGATACTCATAATACCCCTGTGCACCGATCATCGCGCCGTTGTCACCACAGAGCTTGAGCGGCGGCATGTAGAGCCGGTAGCCGTGCTTTCGGCACTCCTTTTCGAGCTCTGCGCGGATGAACGAGTTCGCGGCGACACCGCCTGCGGCGGCAAGCACCTTGCGCCCGCTTTGCTGCATGGCGAGCATCGCGCGCGGGACGAGCTCGTCGACGACGGCCTGTGTGAAGTCGCGCGCGAGTGCCGCGCGGTCAAGCTGCTTTCCCGTCTGCTCGGCGTTGTGCGCAAGGTTCACGACGGCGGTCTTGAGGCCCGAAAAGCTCATATCGAGAGGGCACCCGTCGATCTTTGCGCGCGGCAGCTCGTAGACGCCGCCCTCGCTCTCGTGGGCGAGCTTGTCCATCGCCGCGCCGCCGGGGTAGGGAAGGCCGAGCACGCGCGCGGCCTTGTCAAAGCACTCGCCCGCCGCATCGTCACGCGTCGCGCCGAGGAGCGCAAAGTCCGTGTAGTCGCGCACGTCGACGATGAGCGTGTTGCCGCCGGACATGCACAGCGCCAGAAACGGCGGCTCAAGCTCTGGGAACGCTAAGTAATTCGCGGCGATGTGGCCGCGGATGTGGTGCACAGGGATGAGCGGCACATTCAGCGCGTAGGCCGCGCTCTTGGCAAAGTTCAGCCCCACGAGCACCGCGCCGATGAGACCCGGCGCGTAGGTCGCGGCCACGGCGTCGATGTCTTTTTTCTCGACGCCCGACTCCTTGAGTGCCTGATCGGTCAGCGCGGCGATGGCCTCGATGTGCTTACGCGACGCAATCTCCGGCACGACGCCGCCGTAGAGCGCGTGCAGGTCTGCCTGCGACGCGATGGCGTCGGAGAGGATTTTTCGTCCGTCCTCGACGACCGCGACGGCGGTTTCGTCGCAGGAGGACTCGAAAGCGAGAATTTTCATTGCTGCGCCTCCGCTTCTGCCGCGCCGAATTCCTTCGTCATGATGATGGCGTCCTCTTTCGGGTGGTCGTAGTAGTTTTTGCGGCGGCCCTCGCCGCGGAAGCCGCGGCTGCCGTACAGCGCGATGGCGGCATAGTTGCTCTCACGCACCTCAAGCGTCAGAAACGAAAGGCGGCTGCCCTCGGCAAAACGGATGAACACATCGAGAAGCTGTCCCGCCACACCGCCGCGGCGGCAGTCGGGGCGGACGGCCATCTTGGTGATGCAGCCCTCGTCCACGACGGCGAGCAGCCCCGCGTAGCCGACGACGCTGCCGTTTTCTGCATCCAGCGCGACTAAGAAGGCCGAGCACGCGTTTTCAAGCTCCTCTGCGAGCATGTTGCGCGACCAGGGGTTCGAGAAGCATGTGCGCTCAAGCTCGGCAACGTCATTCAAATATTCGTTCGTCATCGGCATGATGCGGACTTTTTTCTTTAACTGTTCCATTGGTTTCCTCCGGTCATTTGGCTTCCAGCCAGTTTTTGCCCCAGTGGGCCTCGGCGGTCAGGGGAACGGAGAGGTGCACTGCGCCCTCCATCTCCTCGGTGAGGAGCCGTGCGACCGTCTCCTTTTCCTCCTCCGGGCACTCGACGATGAGTTCGTCGTGCACCTGCAAAATGAGCTTTGCCTTTAAGTTTTCCTTGTGCAGCCGCTCTTCGACGCGCACCATTGCGAGCTTGATGACGTCCGCGGCTGTGCCCTGGATGGGCATGTTGCGCGCGACACGCTCGCCGAACGAACGGGTATTGAAGTTGCTCGCCGCCAGCTCGGGCAGCGCGCGGCGGCGGTGCATCAGTGTTTCGACATAGCCGCGCTCTTTCGCCTGCGCGACGACCTCGTCCATATAGCGGCGGATGCCGGGGAAGCGCTCAAAGTACGTCTCGATATATTCCTTCGCCTCGTATACTGGCACGCCGATGTCCTGCGCGAGCGAGAAGGCGGAAATGCCGTATACGATGCCGAAATTCACGGCCTTCGCGTGCGAGCGCATCTGCTTGGTGACCTGATCGCTTGGCACGCCGAAGACCTGCGCGGCCGTGACGGTGTGGATGTCCTCCCCGGTCAGAAACGCCTGCTTCATCGCCTCGTCATCCGCGATGTGCGCGAGCAGCCGCAGCTCGATCTGGCTATAGTCCGCGTCGACGAGCACGCAGCCGTCCGCGGGGACGAACATGCGGCGGAATTCGCTGCCGAGCTGCGTGCGCGTGGGGATATTCTGCAAATTCGGCTCGGTCGAGCTCAAACGGCCCGTCGCCGTGACGGTCATCTGGAAGCTTGTGTGGATGCGCCCGTCGGGCGCGATGACCTTCAAAAGTCCGTCGCAATAGGTCGAGCGGAACTTTGCGTACTGGCGGTATTGCAGCACCTCTTCGACGATGGGGTTCTCCCAGCGGAGCTTTTCAAGCACGTCCGCGTTCGTCGACCAGCCGGTCTTCGTCTTTTTGCCGTGCGGGAGCTGCAATCTCTCAAAGAGCACCTCACCGAGCTGCCTGGGGGAATTGATGTTGAACGGCCCGCCGGCCTCTTCATAGATGTGCTGCTCGAGCGTCTTGAGCTGCACTTCCATCTCGCTGCCGAAGGCCGCGAGAGCGTTCGCGTCCACGCGCATGCCCGCGTGCTCCATGCGCGCGAGCACGGCGCAGAGGGGCAGCTCAACCTCATAATAGAGCTCGTGCAGCTCGCGCTTCTCAAGTTCGGGGGCAAAGGCCTCATACAGCGCATCGACAGCGCTGGTATAGACGTGGAACGCCGTCTCGGCCTCGGCCGTGTCGCCGAGCATCGAGAAAGCGTCTGGATCTAAGTGCTTCGGCTTGGCAAGCGTCTGGTGGAAGTAGGCGGCGAAGAGCGACGCGATATCGTACTTGCCCGCCGTCGCGTCGAGCAGGTACCCTGCGAGCGCGGTGTCAAAAATGAACCCTTCGATGGGAAGGTCGTTTTCGAGCAGCGTGCGCTGGAGGTCCTTGACGTTGTGGCTGACTTTCTTGATATCATCCGAGAACAGGGCGCGCAGCAGCGCGTTCCAGTCGCCCTCGTAGCGGCTGAAGTAGAACTCGGCAGAGACGGCGGTCGATTCGCCTGCAACGAAGTCGACGATCACGCCGGAAAGGTCCGGCAGCGCCAGCAGCGTCACGTGCTCCGCCTTGCGGAAGAGCGAGAGATATTCCTTGGCCTTTTCCACCGTGGTCACGGCCTCGGCGGTCACAGTGAGGTCGGTCGGCTCCTCGGCGGCGGGGATGTCGGCGGGCGGCTTGAGACCGTATTTGTCGATGAGCTTGGTAAATTCCAGCTTCATAAAGAGCGGATAGAGTGCGTCTGACGGTGCCTTGCGCAGATTGTCCTGCGGAGAAAATTCGAGTGGTGCGTCCGTCACGATGGTCGCGAGGTGGAAGCTCTGGCGTGCGCTCTCCTCGCCCTCGGTGAGCTTTTTGATGACGTTCGGCTTGGCCTCGATATCGGGGAGCAGCCGGTAAATTTCGTCGATGCTCTGGTATTTCTGGATGAGCGCCATCGCCGTCTTTTCGCCAACGCCCGGCACGCCGGGGATATTGTCGCTCGCGTCGCCCATCATGGCTTTGAGGTCGACAATGTGGATGGGCGCAAAGCCGTAGACCTCACGAAAGCTCTCGGGCGTCATGTCCTTCGTCGTGGTCTGGCCCATGCGCGTGGAAATGAGCTTGACGGTCGTGTGCTCGGTCACGAGCTGCAAAGAATCCTTGTCTCCCGTGGCGACGACACAGTCCCAGCCTGCGCTTTCGCACTTGCGCGAGATCGTGCCGATCAGATCGTCGGCTTCAAAGCCCGCGAGCTCGTAGCGGGGGATGTTCATCGCGTCGAGCACGTCCTTGAGCACCGGCATCTGCATGGCAAGCTCTTCGGGCATGGCGTGGCGCGTGGCCTTGTAGCCCTCGTACTCGAGGTGGCGGAACGTCGGCTCGCGGCGGTCGAAGGCGACGCACAGCGCCTCGGGCTTTTCCTCGTCGAGTAAGCGGCCGAGCATCGTCAGAAAGCCGAAGATCGCGTGGGTGAAAAACCCGTCGCGCGTGGTGAGCGGACGGACACCGTAATAGGCGCGGTTGATGATGGAGTTGCCGTCTAAAACCATCAGCTTCACGGCATGCACCTCCCAAAATGCAAATTTTTACTAAATATAGTATAGCGCAAAGCAAACAAAAACACAACAGAAACCGGCGGAACTCTCGGCGCGGAGTGAGAAAGTGTGGTAAAAATAAACAGAACACTTGCAATTTCTTGTCGGGATGTTTATAATATTGACTGAAAATCTGTTTTGCTTCCTAATTTTTTGTTAGGAAGCGGGCGGAAAAACAAAAAAGAAAGGGAGAAAATCATGGAAAAGCTATTTAAGCTGAAGGCCAACGGTACTACGGTACGCACCGAGATCCTTGCCGGTCTTACCACGTTTATGACCATGGCCTACATCATCGCGCTCAACCCGAACCTGCTGACCAACTTTGCAGTGGGTACGCCGCTGTGGAACGGTGTGTTCCTTGCCACCTGCATCGCCTCGGCGATCGGCACGATTTGCATGGCGTTTTTCGCCAACAAGCCGTTCGTCATGGCGCCCGGCATGGGACTCAACAGCTTCTTCGCGGTGGTCGTCGCCAACATCGCGGTCATCAACGAGTGCGAGTACGAGTCCGCGTTCCAGGCGGCGCTCGTCATCATCCTTGTCGAGGGTATCGTGTTCCTCATCCTCACGCTCTTAAAGGTGCGTGAGAAGATCGTGGAGGCCATTCCTCTCGGCGTGCGCTACGGCATCGCTCCCGCCATCGGCCTGATGCTGATGAACGTGGGCCTTGGCTCCAACGTCGGTATCTACTCTGAAAACGGCGGCCCGTTCTACATGATGCGTGACTTCTTCGGCGCGCTGACGCCCAGCATCATCAAGGGCAACATGGGCTCGGGCTACGATGCGATGGTCCTGACCGTCGCGACCGCGTTCCTCGGCGTTTTCGTCATGGTCGTCCTCGCCAAGAAGGGCGTGAAGGCGGCAGTGCTGCTCGGCATGCTGTTCTCGTCCGTTATCTACTGGGCGGGCAGCGCCATCTTCCTGCATGTCAATCCGTTTGCGAGCCTCGCGACTGCGAGCTTTGTCCCGCCTTTCGCCGACATGGTCTCCACCACGCTTTTCAAGTTTGACTTTGCGGGCTTTGTGAACATCGGCTGGTTCACCGCCATCACGCTCGTCATCACCTTCTGCATGATCGATATGTTCGATACCATCGGCACGCTCGTCGGTACGGCCTCCCGCGCCGGCATGGTCGATCAGGACGGCAACATGCCCCAGATGAAGGAAGCCCTGCTGTCCGATGCCATCGGTACGGTCGCGGGCGCCTGCACCGGTACCTCCACCGTCACCACGTTCATCGAGTCCGCCTCCGGCGTGGAAGCGGGCGGCCGTACGGGCCTGACCGCGCTCACCGCGGGCATCCTGTTCCTCGCCTGCATGTTCCTCGCCCCCATCGCCGCCGTCATCCCCGGCGCTGCGACCTCCGCCGCGCTGATCTATGTCGGCGTTCTGATGCTCCAGGGCCTCAAGAATGTGGACTTCAGCGACATGGACCAAATGCTGCCGGTGTCCATCATGCTCATCGGTATGCCGATCTCCGGCTCCATCGGCCACGCCATCGGCCTGGGCCTCATCTCCTACACCTTTGTCAAGGTGCTCTCCGGCAAGGCTAAGGAAGTCAGCGTTCTGACCTACGTGATCTCCGCGCTGTTCCTTGTCAAGTTCTTCGCCGTCGTGTAAGTGTGTGAAAAAACCTTAAAAAGAGCGTCCCGAACGGGACGCTCTTTTTTTCTGCGCCGCGGTATGATATCATGACGAAGATACATAGGGTAATAGGAGCGCACGGCGAAAAGACCTTGAAAAATCAAGGATTGCAACTGCCGGTTGACAAATTTGACAGTGCGCTTTCTTTCCCGCAACCGCGAAATAGGCTATGATAACGCCATCCAGACGGCGCGGGACCGCACCTTAGAATTCAGGAGGAAGACGATATGATCTTAGCGGATAAAATCATCACGCTGCGCAAAAAGGCGGGCTGGTCGCAGGAGGAGCTGGCAAGTCAGCTCGGGGTGACGCGCCAGTCAGTATCCAAGTGGGAGGGCGCACAGTCCGTGCCCGACCTTGACAAGGTGGTGCAGATGAGCCGGCTGTTTGGCGTGAGCACCGACTATTTATTGAAGGACGAACTCGAAGAAGAGGAGTTCGTCGAATCCGAGGCGGACGAAGCGCCGCTGCGCAAGGTGACGATGGAGCAGGCGGCGCGATACCTTGCGCTGCGCAAGGCCTGCGCGCCGAAGATCGCACTGGCGGTGGCGATGTGCATCGTCTCGCCGGTCGTGATCATTTTTCTCTCCGCCATGGCGGACGCGGGCCTGGGCGGTATTTCGGAGGATCTGGCCGCAGGTCTCGGCGTGAGCGTCATTTTGGTGCTGGTCGCCATTGCGGTGGGGATGTTCCTCTCGTGCGGGGCGAAGACGAAGGAATTCGACTTTCTTGAAAAAGAGCCGTTTGAGACCGAGTACGGCGTGAGCGGCATGGTGCGCGAGCGGCGCAAGGCCTATGAGCCGACCGCCTCGCGCTGTACGATCCTCGGCGTGGTGCTGTGCATCCTTGCTGTCGTGCCGCTGATGCTAGGGGTCGGTCTCGCGTCGTCCGATGTCGCCGCGCTGCTCGTGCGCGTCGCTCCGGCGGATGTTTACGCCGCGGCGGCGGTGGATGCGCTGCTGCTTCTGGTCGCCTGCGGCGTGGGCGTGCTCGTCTGGAGCGGAACGTACACCGGCGCGATGGACCAGCTGCTCGAGGAGGGCGACTACACGCGCAAAAAGAAGGCGCGCAGCGGCGTAATGAGCACGGTGTCGCTCATCTACTGGCTGAGCGTGACGGCGATCTTCCTGTTCTACACTTTCGGACCCAAGGGGAACGGCCAGCCACAGTATAGCTGGTTTATCTGGGCCGTTGGCGGCGTACTGTATGCGGCGGTGATGGGTATTGTGTCGCTCGTGCTGCATCACAAGGATAAAATGTAAAGCAGACTTGACAAATGGAAACGACAGTGATATCCTGCAAGTAAAGCAAACTTGACATTTGCAAAATGGCTCTTGACAGTTGGAAATCACATGATATTATTTTGATATCACAAAGATATTCGAAACGGCTGCAAGAAGAAAAGAGGGAGAACCTTATGCTCTATATTGAACACCTGACCAAGACCTTCGGCGAAAAGAAGGCCGTGGACGATCTGTCGCTCCACATCGCGCCGGGGGAGATCTACGGCTTCATCGGCCACAACGGCGCGGGCAAGACCACGACGCTCAAATCCGTCGTCGGCATCCAGCAGTTCGATTCCGGCAGGATCACGATTGGCGGGCACTCCATTCAGGACGATCCCATCGCCTGCAAGAAGATGCTCGCCTACATCCCGGATAACCCCGACCTCTACGAGTTTATGACGGGCATCCAGTACCTCAATTTTATCGCCGACATCTTCGGTGTGGAGGAAAGCGCGCGGCAGGAGCGCATCCGCAAGTACGCGGACCTCTTCGAGCTGACGGACGACCTGGCCCAGCCCGTCGCGGCCTATTCCCACGGCATGAAGCAGAAGCTTGCCATCATTTCGGCGTGGCTGCACGAGCCGAAGCTCATTTTGATGGATGAGCCGTTCGTCGGTCTCGACCCGAAGGCTTCACATATCTTAAAGGGCATGATGCGCGAGGTGTGCGACGCGGGCGGCGCGATCTTCTTCTCGACCCACGTGCTCGAGGTGGCTGAAAAACTCTGCGACAAGGTCGCCATCATCAAGGGCGGCAAGCTCATCCGCTCCGGCACGATGGAGGAGGTCAAGGGCGACGACTCGCTCGAGGAGGCCTTTCTTGAGCTGGAGGGCGAATCATGCTGAAAACGCTCGTCAAGAAGCAGCTGATGGAAATTTTCCGCAGCTACTTTTATAATGCCAAAACCAATAAAAAACGTTCGACGGCGGGGATTATCGCTTATATCCTGCTCTTTGCCGCGTTGATGATCGGCCTGATCGGGATGTTCACGGGGCTTTCCGTTTCGCTCTGTGCGCCGCTTACGCAGGCGGGGATGGGCTGGCTCTATTTTGCGCTCATGTCGCTGCTCGCCATCTTTCTCGGCGCGTTCGGCAGCGTGTTCAACACGTATTCGGGCCTGTACTTCGCTAAGGACAACGACCTGCTGCTGTCTCTACCCATCCCGGTGCGGACGCTGATGGCCTCGCGGCTGCTGACGGTCTATCTCATGGGCCTCATGTACTCCGCGGTCGTCATCCTGCCCGCGGTCATCGTCTACTGGGTCACGGTCTCGGCGGCGCCGATGGCGCTCCTCGGCGGCGTGCTGCTGACGGCGCTCATCTCAATCTTCGTGCTCACGCTCTCGTGCGCGCTGGGCTGGGTCGTGGCGAAGGTGAGCCGTAAGCTCAAGCACAAGAGCTTCATCACGGTCATCGTCTCGCTCGCGGGGCTTGCCATCTACTATTTCTTCGTCTTCAAGGCGCAGACGGCCATCGAGCAGCTCGTCGCCAACGCCGCGGTCTACGGTGAGAAGATCAAGGGTGCGGCGCACCCGCTCTACGTCTTTGGCCTGACCGGTACGGGCGATGTGACAGCGATGCTGCTGAGCGCGGCGGTCGTCCTCGCGCTGTTTGCGCTGACGTGGACACTGCTCTCGCGCAGCTTTTTGCAGATCACGACCGCGTCGGGCACATCGGGCAAGGCTGTGTACCGTGAAAAGGCCGTCAAGCGCCGGAGCATCGATGGGGCACTTTTCGGCAAGGAGCTCGCGCGCTTCACCGCGAGCCCGAACTACATGCTCAACAGCGGCCTCGGTATCCTGCTGCTGCCGATCTCGGGCATCCTGCTTTTGTGGAAGGGCGGAACGGTCGTGTCGCTGCTGAACGAGGTCTTCACCTCGCAGAGCGGCTGCGCGGAGGTGCTGCTCTGCACCGGCGTGTGCGCCATTGCGTCGATGAACGACATGGCGACGCCGTCGGTCTCGCTCGAGGGAAAGTCCCTCTGGCTCGCGCAATCGCTGCCCGTCAAGCCCTGGCAGGTGCTTCGCGCAAAGCTCAAGGTGCAGCTTGCGCTCACGGCCCTTCCAGCGCTCGTGCCGCTTGTCTGCATGGCGTTTATCCTGCCTGTGACGGCGGCGCTGCCGCTCGTTTTTGCCGAGGCGCTTGCGTACATCGCGTTTTCCGCGTGCCTGGGGCTGACGCTCGGCGTCGCGCGGGCGAACCTGACATGGACGAGCGAGCTCATGCCCATCAAGCAAAGTCTGGCCGTGACGATCGCGCTGTTCGGCGGCTGGCTCTACGCCATCGCATTCGCGGCGCTCTACCTCTGGCAGGGGTGGAAACTCGGCGCGGCTGCGTATCTCGCCATCGCGGCGGCGGTGACGCTCGCGGTGACAGCGCTGCTTCTTCGCTGGCTCAAGACGAAGGGCGCACAGCGCTTTGCGATGCTGTAAAGGAAAATAAAATGAGAGAGTGCGGCGGTCGAAGGACCGCCGCACTTCTTTTATATAGGCAGAGGTAAAATTTTACACGTTTCGTTCTTGCGGAAAGCGGCGAACTATGCTATTATGTGACTATACTCACAAGCGGACTTTGAGGAGCGTGATCGATATGCCGCTGCGCGGCAAGCAGGCGAGCGGACTTTTGACGCAGCAGAAGATGCTGCGCGCCGCCGTAAAGCTGTTTTTGGAAAAGGGATATGAGGGCACGACGACCGCGGAGATCGCCCGCGCCGCGGGCATGACGCCGAGCTCGTTTTTTCGGGCCTTTCCCAGCAAGGAGGCGCTGCTGCTCGAGCTTGACAAGCGGATGTTCAGCGGGCAGTTCGCGCTGGCCGAGCAGCACAGCACGGCACGGGACCCCGTCCTGCTCTACGCGGTGGAGACGGCCATCCAGCTCCACATCGCCGAGCTGACCGAGCCGCTGCGCGAGCTGTACGTGACGGCCTACACGTTGCCGTCGACCTCGGCATACCTGTACCGCAGCACGGCGAAGCGGCTGGAGGGCATCTTCGGGGACTATCTTTCGGACGCGGAGGCCAAGGATTTTTACGAGATGGAGATCGCCTCGGCGGGCATGATGCGCTCGTTCATGGCTGTGCCGTGCGACGTGTATTTTACCGTGGAGCGCAAGATCGCGCGCTTTTTGGAGTGCGCGCTCAAGCTCTACAATGTGCCGGTCGAGCGGCGGCGGGAGGTCACCGCAGCCGTTTTGCAGCTCGACCTGCACGCCATGGCGGCGGGCATCATCCGAACGACAGTCCAGCAGGCCGAAAAGGGCTTCGAGGCCGTGAAGGCCGAACCGGCATTTTAAGAAAAACCGCAAGGGGATATCCCCTTGGTGCATCCGATGGATGCACCAATCGCTTTGATGGAGGAATGATATGAAAAAACGTATTTTCAGCATTTTGACGGCCCTGTGCCTGTGCCTGACGCTGTTGCCGACGATGGCGGCGGCGGAGAAGACCGCCGGGACGGCAACGGAGGTCAAAACATCGGACGAGTTGGTTGGAGCCTTGGCGGACCCGAACGTCACGACGATCAAGCTGAAGAGTGGTATCACGGTCAATGCAACGGAAAATGTCAAAGAGCTGACCATTGACCGGCCGATCACGCTGGCAAATAGTAGCCGCAATCCCCTACATCTCCATCTTCCTCTGACCATCACGAAAAACGGGGCGCTGACGCTGGATGGTCTGGAAGGTGTCGTGAGCCTCAATCCTCACAAAGGCATGGTGGTCAACGGCAGCCTGACCGTGGGCGCGGGTTGCGAGGTAGGCGATCAATCTTTTCTGACAATCAATCAGGGCGGTACCGTAACGACCCAGCCCGCTGGCGAAAACACAATTTCCGGCCTGCTGTCGTTGGGAAAGAATGCTGCGCTGACGGTGGACGGCGCACTGGTCAACAACGGCAGGCTTTCCGTCTCCGACATGGAAAACCTGAAAAAGGCGGCGAGCATCGGCGGCGACCTGATACTGGACGACATTACCATCACAGAGGATTATACCCTGGATATGAAAGGTTGTACGCTGACCATTGGCCACATTACCTTTCTCGATGCGAACTTGACTGTGAAAAACGCCAGCCGGGTGGATGCCACCGGTGTCACGATCTCCGGCGGAAGCTATTACTGCCCGGTGACTGTCGGAAATGCTGAGGGTGTAATCACCGGCGGCAGCTTCTACGGGCCGGTCACAGTCAAAAAAATCAGCGACGCGACTCCCGCTTATATTTCCGGCGGCACGTTCTACAACGAATTGAAGGGAAGCTATATCACTAAAGGCTGCATAGTGACCTTCATGAATGGAAGCAGCCAATACGCCATGCAGGTGGTGAAGGACAAGGCCAGCGCACCGGATACACCAGTCAAGTCCGGCTACCGTTTTGTGGGCTGGTATAACGGCAATGCAAAATGGAACTTTGACACGCCTGTGACAGAAAATTTGACCCTGACGGCGAAATGGGAGAAAATCCACACATCTGTCCCCTCCGCGCCGCGCTATGACGTTGCGGTCTCTGACGGCGCGCACGGCAGTGTGACTGTCAGCCCGAAGTCTGCCTCCAAGGGCAGCACTGTGACCGTCACCGTCACGCCCGATAAGGGCTACACGCTTGAAACGCTGAGTGTTACCGACAGGAACGGTAGCGCGCTCAACCTGACCGACAAGGGCGGCGGACAGTACACCTTCACCATGCCGTCCGGCCCCGTGACCGTCGCCGCGACGTTCATGGACGACAACACGATGCTCAACTTCTTCGTCGACGTCCCCGCGGGCGCGTACTACTATGACGCGGTCCTCTGGGCGGCGGAGGGCGGCATCGTCACCGGCACGGACGCGGTGCATTTCTCGCCGGACGCCTCCTGCACCCGCACGCAGCTCGTCGCGTTCCTGTGGCGCGCGTCGGGGAAGCCCGTGGTAAACTACGCAATGAACTTTAACGATGTGGACAGCGGCACGTACTACGCCGAGGCTGTCCGCTGGGCGGCGAGCGAAAAGGTCGCCGAGGGAACGACCGCCGAGACCTTTGCCCCCGACGCCGCCGTTACCCGCGCGCAGATGGTCACGATGCTCTACCGCTTTGCCAAGGCGCAGGGAATGGACACGACGCAGGGCGGCATGGCGATCCGCGAGTTCGACGACTTCGACGCCGTTCCCGCCTACGCGCTCGAGGCGATGGACTGGGCCGTCAACGCGGGTGTGCTCAAGGGCGACAACAACCGCCTCCTGCCGCAGGATAACTGCACCCGTGCCCAGATCGTGACGATGCTCTACCGCGTGCTGGGCGAAAAGTGAACGATACTATATAATATAGGAAAAGAGGACGGCTAAAGCCGTCCTCTTTTTTCAGCTCTCCATGTGTTTGCCGAGAAAGCCTGCGATGGCCTGCGCGAGCTTGTACTCCGTCTCGCCTGCAGCCGACTCGCCCTCGGTGCCGATGAAGACCACGAGCCCGAGTGCGTCGCCCTCGGAGATGATGGGCGCGGCGATGGTCGCGCAGTAGCGGTCGAGCGACTCGGTGACGAACACGCTGCGCTCGCTCGGCACGGCGCGGTAGATACCGCGGTCCTCCATAATCTGCTCAAGCTGCGGGCTGATGCGCTTGCCGATAAGGTCGCGGCGCGCGCTGCCCGCCGCGGCGATGACGCTGTCGCGGTCGGTCACGGCCACGCTCGTGCCGGTCGACTTGCTCAGCGTGTCGCACAGCTGCGCGGCAAACTCGTCCACGCCGCCCATGAGCGAGTACTTCTTAAAAATGACCTCCCCGTCCTTGCTCGTGTAGATCTCCAACGGGTCGCCCTCGCGGATTCTCATGGTGCGGCGGATCTCCTTGGGAATGACAACGCGGCCAAGGTCGTCGATCCGTCTGACAATTCCGGTTGCTTTCATCTATCAAAACTCCTTTTATACTCGATAAACTGCACTTAGTCTTTGGAAAAGCCGCCAATTTATCCAAAGCCGCGGCTGGAAGATTTTGCAGCGCGCTGAGGATGATGTTTTTTAACAAAATAAGGTGAAAGAGGAGCGGATGTGGATATTGTGCACAGCTAAGGGCGGATTTTAGATGATGAAACTGAAAGAAGTGACAGACCAAAAAAACTTTGAAAAATACGCTTGACATTTCCTGGGATGCGTGTATAATAACATACTGTTCCGCGAATGGAGCGTGCACCTTGTAAATTAAACAACGAAACTTTGACAAGCACCAGATGAAAAACTGTGCGAAATGCACAGAGCTTGCGGAAGACCGGTTAAGTCAATTACGGTCTGAAGTAAGGATAAAAAGTTTTAAGCTATGACAAATAGCTCGATAAAGATTAGCTCAGACTTAGGTCTGTGTTGATACCATTTTATTGAGAGTTTGATCCTGGCTCAGGACGAACGCTGGCGGCGTGCTTAACAC
>CDZS01026816.1_pt1 | contig 107392 bp, 89 predicted proteins | sample 557751 | NCBI WGS metagenome assembly CDZS01 (sample SAMEA3182113, study PRJEB8094) | gut metagenome | biome: human; feature: gut; material: Stool; isolation source: human stools | place: Canada | collected 2013-05-07 | reverse complement strand
GCAACAATCGCCAATGACCGCAAAGGATACTGGTTTAATGCCGGGAATAAAGCGGTAAACTGGGCGTTGAATAAAGAAAGACTGATAAGCTGGGGCTACTATGATTTAGCGACAGCGTACCAGTCCATGCACGTCAACTATTGAAACCGCCGTGTACCGAACGGTACGCACGGTGGTGTGAGAGGACGGCGGTTAGTCACCGCCTCCTACTCGATTATCAAAAATTCCTGCCCGGAACGTAGAATGGAGGAGCAAAATGATCAGACTGGAAAATGTATGTAAGAATTTCGGAGATCTCCAGGTACTGAAAAATGTAAATCTGGAAGTAAAAGAAGGCGAGAAGCTGGTTATCATCGGACCCTCCGGTTCCGGTAAATCCACCACCGTGCGATGCATGAATTTCCTGGAGGAGCCTACCAGTGGTCAAGTATATATTGATGGACAGAAGCTGACCCATGCGAACAAGACCAAGATCATCCGGGAGTCCATCTCCATGGTATTCCAGCAGTTCAACCTGTATCCGCATATGACGGTATTGAAGAACCTGACCATAGCACCCATGAAGCTGCATCACAAGAGCAAAAAGGAAGCCGAGGATCTGGCTTATCATTATCTGGATGTGGTAGGACTCAGGGATAAGGCTCATGTGTATCCCACAACACTTTCCGGCGGACAGCAGCAGAGAATCGCTATAGCGAGAGCCCTGTGTGCACAGACGAAGATAATTCTTTTCGATGAGCCGACTTCCGCACTGGATCCGGAGACAATCCAGGAAGTACTGGATGTCATGATCAAGCTGGCTAAGGAAAACATCACCATGGTAGTGGTTACCCACGAGATGGGATTTGCCAGACAGGTGGCGGACCGTATCGTATTCATGGCAGACGGACAGATCATTGAGGAAGGTACGCCGGATCATTTCTTCGACAATCCTTCCAACGAACGTGTAAAACAGTTCCTGGGCAAGATCATCCGTTAGACCGCAGCATTACATAACAGCAGGTCTATCCACGAAGTCATATTTACAGCATGTCAGTCAGAAGGCTTCGTGTTTAGATATATAAGTAAAGGGAATTAAAGGAGGAAAACGTTATGAAAAATCTAAGAAAATGGACTGCATTGGCAGCAGTCATGGCAATGACTGCAACTTTATTTACCGGATGCGGCAGCACTGATGCCTCCGCTTCCGGGGCAACAGCACCTGCAGCGGAAAGTACCGCAGCAGCAACCACAGAAACAGGAGCGGAAGCTCCTGCAGCAGACGGCGAGCTGGCAACAGACGTACAGGCAATCGTAGACCGTGGTGTATTGAGAGTCGGCGTTAAAAATGCAGTAGTAGGCTTTGGCTTCCAGGATACCCTGACCGGTGAGTATTCCGGACTGGAGATCAGCCTGGCTGAGAAGATCGCAGAGAGCCTTGGCGTGGATGTAGAGTTCACCGCCGTAACCGCAGCTACCAGAACCGAGCTTCTGGATTCCGGCGATATTGACTGTGTACTGGCTACTTTCACCATCACCGATGAGAGAAAGCAGAGCTGGGATTTCTCCACTCCTTATTTTACAGACTATGTAACCGTACTGGTAGAGGATAAGAGCGGCATCAGCTCCCTGGCAGACCTGGTAGACAAGAAGGTCGGTGTATCCTCCGGATCCACTTCCGCAAAGGCACTGGTAAAGGCTATGATCGATGCAGGCCTGATCGATGGCAGCGGCTTTGATGCAGATACCTTTGATCCCGCACTGTGGACTACCGGAATCTCTTTCCAGCAGTATGATGACTACCCTGCAATCTCCACCGCACTGAGTGCCGGTGAAGTAGATGCCTTCTGTGTAGATAAGTCCATTCTGGCTATTTACAAGACTGACGGACGTTCCTACATCGACGACAAGTTCTCCCCTCAGGAATATGGCGTGGCTACCACCAAGGGTTCCGGCTTCTCTGCATACGTGGATGAACTGGTACAGGGATGGCTGGCAGACGGTACCATTGACAGCCTAATTACAGAGAACGGATTAGAGTAAAAAAGAAAAAAGTAACTGGGAGGAAACACTATGTCTGGTATTATTTCAGCAAGAGCCTGGGGCAAGGTCTGGGCGTACAGGAGCACATTCCTGTTAGGACTTCTGAATACTGTGGAGACAGCATTTTTTGCGATCCTGTTATCGCTGGCACTGGGTGTGATCTTTGGCCTGATGGCTACCAGCGGAAAAAAGGTATTGCAGATCATCAGCAGAGTCTATGTGGAGATCATGCAGAATACACCGATTTTGCTTCAGCTGTGTTTCTTCTACTATGCGCTGGCTTTTTCCGGTCACAGTATCGGAATCCTGCCGACAGGTATCGTTGCACTGGGCGTATACACCGGAGCCTATATGGCCGAGGTGGTGCGCGCGGGCATCGAGGCCGTCCCTAAGGGACAGTTCGAGGCGGCTGTGTCCCAGGGATTCACTTATGTGGAGCGGATGTATTATATTATCCTGCCCCAGAGCATCAAGATCATTCTGCCGCCCATGGTGAACCAGATCGTAAACCTGATCAAAAATACCTCCTGCCTGTATATTATCGGCGGAGCGGATCTGATCTCGCTGACTTACAGCTTTGTCACCGGTGAAAATACCGGTGGAGCCTATGCTCCGGCCTATCTGGTCAGTGGACTGTTATTTTTCGTTATATGTTATCCCCTCTCCAAGACAGCCAGTGTCTGGGAGATCCATCTGAAGAAAAGAGACCAGCGGGTGACATTTCAGAGAACAGAAGGGACGGTGACGGACAATGAGTAACCTGGAAGCAAGCTTTTCCATACTGGGACAGAAAGGTGTTATGGCCTACATTCTCAAAGGTACGGTATTCACTCTGATCATTGCCCTGATCGCTGTTGTGCTGGGAATCGTCATCGGTTCGGTACTGGCCCTGTGCAGAAACTACTGCACAAGCAAAAAGACGAAAATATTTGGCATGATTGCCACCGTATACATAGAAGTATTTCGAAATACACCGTTGCTGCTGTGGATTTTCATATGCCTGGTATTCTGCCCCTGCCCGGAGCTGTTCAACCGGAAACTGTTCGGGCTGACCACAGTAGAGACCAAGCTGTTGTTCAAGGCAGCAGTTGCTCTGATCCTGTTTACCTCTTCCGTTATTGCGGAGATCATCCGCGGAGGACTGAATTCCATCGCACATGGACAGTTTGAAGCCGGCCACGCACAGGGATTCAATGTAGTACAGGTCATGATCTATATTATTCTGCCGCAGGCTTACCGGAATGTCATTCCTACCCTGTTGAGTCAGGTGATCACCACCATCAAGGACTCTTCCTATCTGGCAAATGTGGCGACTATCGAACTGATGGCCCGGACCAAACAGCTGCTTTCCGCAGCCAGCCGTTACAATGGTACTGGCAATGTAAACGTATCGGATGTATTTGTGCTGTTTGGTGTAGCTGCATTGATCTATTTTATCATCAACTACACACTGTCCTGCGTGGTACGTACCATGCAGAAACGGCGGAAGAGACCGGTACGTGTGACCGCAGATTAAACGAGAAAAGAAAAGAGGATATCCATGGAACAGTATGTGATCACGATTTCAAGACAATTCGGAAGTATGGGACGTTCCATTGCCAGGGAACTGTCCGAAATACTGGGAATAGAATTCCTGGACAGAGATATTGTGGAGGCTACGGCGAAGCGCATGGGCCTTCCGGTATCTGTCATCAGCGATGAAGAAGAGAGTATGAAGTCTACTTTCTTCCGGAGGCAGTATCCGCTCGGAATGGGAATGTCCAGCCTCAAGGATGAGATCTTTCTTACCCAGAAAAATATCATCCGGGATTTCGCAGCCAAGGGATCCTGCATTATTGTGGGACGCTGTGCGGACTATATTCTGGAGGATATCCCGAATCATCTGAATGTGTATGTCTATGCCCCCGATGAGGCAAGGCTGAAAAACTGTGTGGAGAACCTGCAGATGGATCCCCAGACGGCAAAGAAAATGATGCGGGATGTGGATGCTGCCAGAAACCGTTACCACAAAGCCTATATTCCCGGCTGGCAGAGCGTTTTCGACCATAAGGATCTCATGATCGACAGCAGCCGGTTCGGCATCGACGGCACAGCAAAGATTCTGGCAGACATTGTTAAAAATCAGTGGGGCTGATGGTCCACAGATTTTTGATCTGCGGAGACAGTGTGTCATAATCCCAGGTGCGGGAAGAATTGCTTACCCGATTGGGATCTTTGACGCAAAAGCCCGTGTCATCATAATCATAGAGCAGGATATAGTGGCCGGAGGTGGTGAAATCCCCCGGCCGCATGCTGCATACGATAAGTTTGCCCTGATCCAGGGCTGTTTTCATGCTGTTTTCACCCAAGGGAAGTTCCTTGCCGGACAGGCCGAGGGCAGGAAGCCCTTCGGTCCACAGGGACCAGCTGGTGCCATTTTCCGTATAATAACCGTTCTTTTCACAGTAGGAGGCAATCTCTCTCGGGGTGCCGTTCAAATCGTGGGTGAAATAGACATAGACCATGGACAGACAGGTGGGACCACAGCCGGCGAGACCGATGATGCTATCACCGTAGGACTCGTAGCCCCAGCGCTTGTCCCATTGCAGGAGCAGAGGCACCTGTCCAATGAGAACATCGGAAGCAAGATCGATGGACCGTCCCAGATAATTTTGTCTGTTGGGGTAGTCTGCCACGAAATCCGCGGCTTCGGCATTATTTTGGGCAAGCTCGGCCAGTGCTTCCGTGATGTTTACGGTATCTGCGGTGGTAGAGAGACTTCCGGCAGCGTCAGATTCATTTTCTTCCCGCAGTGCAGCAAAATCATATTGGACAACCGGCAGATCATACCGGGCAGTCAGCTGATAATACAGATGATTGACGGCAGGAAGAATCTCATGGCCGTAATCCTGCCAGAAAGAGACTGCGGTCAGGAGCAACACGATGGCAAATGAGACCCGGAGGAAGCAGACTATGTGTTTTCTTCTGCGGATCGCCCGCTTCCTGCGGAGCATCTCTTGCCTGGAAATTCTGCGGCGGCGTTGTTGCACCGGAACCTGATAAGCTGCATTTGCATTCATAGAAATCCCTCCCGTTAGAACCTTTTTTGACAAAATAACCGTCTTTTCTATAGAAGAGTATAAAGGATTGTCCCATAAAAAGTCTTTTAAGCAGTTTTAAGCTTTTTGACAGATATCTTTAAGAATTCATGAAGATATGTTACAATAAAACATGGACCAAAATCATTCGGAAAGGGGAAGGGACCGATGATCAGGAGAAAATATGTTCCGCTGCGCATTGTGCGGCCGGGGATGATGATCGATCAGGCAATCATAGACCGTGCAGGCCGTGTACTGATCGCCAGACGTACCCGACTGGAGGATTTCCATATCGATGCGCTGAAGAAAATGGGGGTTACAGGAATCTATACCTGTGAGGGTACAGAGGATGTGAAGCCGGCGGATGCGGACAAACCGCAGGAACTGCCGGAACCATTACAGAAAAAATATGAACAGGTGAAGGTGAAGGATCCTGCCAAGGTACAGATCTCAGAGAGCGTGCGAAGCCGCGTGGCACAGGGAGTGCAGTATTTGTATCAGGATACGCAGTCACCGGATTTTACCAATGCTTCCCGGAGTATTACGGATGACCTGCTGCGGGCTATTGAGGATAATGATGCAGTAGCAGTGGATATCGGTGCATTGAAGATCAGTGATGAGTACACTTTCAAACATAGTGTGGATGTGGCAACAATGTCCATGATCGTGGCGCGGAAATACGGACTGGATGACAAGCAGGTCTACGAGATCGGAATCGCAGGACTTTTACATGATATCGGAAAATCAAAAGTACCCAATGAGATCCTGAATAAGGCGGCGCGGCTGACGGATGAAGAGTTTGCCATTATGAAGCAGCATTCCGTGTACGGATATCGTATTCTGCAGTCTAAGGAAGATCTGTCCATGGAGATCAAGCTGGGTGTGTTACAGCATCATGAGAAAATGAACGGAAAAGGATATCCTATGGGGATCACAGGGGACAAGATCGACCTGTTTGCCAGACTGATCTCTGTGTCGGATATTTATGATGCATTGGTGACGGAGCGGCCGTATAAGAAGCCGTTTTCTCCCAGAGATGCCGTGGAAATGATCATGTCCATGACGGAAGAGCTGGATATTACAGTTATGCGGTGCTTCCTGGAGAGCGTTATTCTCTATCCGGTAGGCACAGATGTGGCATTGAGCAACGGAGAGACCGCCCGTATTGTGGAGAACGTTCCCAATGCGGTGCTGCGCCCCAAAGTTCTGGGTCTCACCACCGGTAAAGTGTACGACCTCGCCAATGATGTGAAATGCGCGAATGTAATTATATTGTAAATGGAAAGTTACGCGAGCAATGAGCCGCGCATAGGCATAGTAAAGACAGCGAATCATGCGCGAGCGCCCATCGCTGTCTTCACTATGCCTATGCGCGGCTATGCTTTCGTAACTTTCCATTTACATTAATGGAACGTAAAGGAATCTCCATCTTCGATAATACAGATCATGGTCTTGCCGGTATTGAGGATGATCTCGTCCCCGTTGTCATCGTAATATCTGGTGGCACTGTAATCGGAAGTCTTCTCCCAATTCACATGTATTCCTCTGCCATTGGTGAAGAACCAGCCGTCCCGGGTGGTGTCATGACACTGAAAAGCCAGATACCCCTCGCCCAGTTCCTCGTGAAACGTATTCTGTACCAGAATATTTTTGAAAGTCAGCTGCTCTCCGGTGGCGGCATCTATATGAGGGCCGTCTGTGCTGCCGGACAGATGCTGGGAACGGTAATAGAGGCCGTCATCCTCGTTAAATTCAAAATAACACCTTGTCAGCGGATAACACCCGGACATATCGATATAGGTGGCATCCTTTGCTTTGGCACCGTACTGCCCAAGGGTGTTCGGTTCCGCCTTGGTGGCAAACCTGAAATGATTCTCATCGCTGAGTCCGCGGTATCCCAGACTGTAGCCCTTTTTCTCGATCACCTTTTGCAGCCCTTCACCGGAAGCATAAGCATTGTGGGGCTTGTTGCGGTCGGTAGTACGGAAAAAGGCAGCCTCATCACTGCCGGAGGTACCGTCTACATCCTGAGTATCCGGCTGCGCCAGCAGCTCATTGATGAAAAACGGACCGCCGAAATGTACGATAAAAGCATCCCATTCGAATGCCCAGTAAGCATAATAATCACGAAGACTGCGGATATTGCCGATCTTGTCCAGATTCTGCCAGTCTTCGTAGATTGCCATCATCCGGGTCATACGGTTTTCAACATTCGCCTCATAAATAATAGAAGCATCGGACAGACTGTATTGTGGGATCGCAGAGGCCTCATTAGGAATCATTACGGCAATGGGGCGTGTGGCAGCCACATCGGCATCCACCCATTCGTTCGTAAGACGGCTGCGGACCATGCCCTCAGCGGGAGGAGTGGAATCATCCTCTACAACGATCGTTACGGGATCCGGAAGCTTTTCCCCGGAAGAAACCGTGGAGGAATCCGGGCTGTTATCCGGGAGGATCGGACGGACCAGGGAATCGGAGTTACCCGTCTGTCCACATCCGGTAAGCATCATGGAGACAGTCAGCAGAAGAGGTACCGCAGTCCGCAGAAACTGCCGTCGAAATTTATATTTACACATATAATCACACCTCGATCGGTTATCAGAGTAAGAAGCTGTAAATGACCACGCCGCATAAAATGCCTAACAGCGCACCCATCAACACCTGCAGGGGAGTATGTCCCACGAATTCCTTTAATTTATCATGGGCGGAAATCTCACTGCGGCCCATATCTTCGAAGACCTTCAGCATTTCGTTCAATACCTGTGCCTGAATACCGGTCTCTCTGCGTACTCCCATAGCATCATACATTACAATGATCGCCAGGATCAGGGAAATGGCAAATTCAAAGCTTCCCGCACCGTATTCGTAGCAGACCGCTGTTACCAGGGAACATACGGTAGCAGAGTGAGAACTGGGCATACCGCCGCTGCCGACCAGACGCTCCGCAACGAATTTCTTGGAGACGATCAAATGGATCAGCGTCTTCAGAACCTGTGCCACCAGCCAGCCGAAGGCTGCAGTCAGGAAAATGGTATTGCTGAAAAACTGTTCAAAAAAAGTCATAAATAACCTCGTTTCCTATATGCTGTATTTTGCAGAACAGACATATATAAATCCAGTATAATCCAAAAAGCGGAAAAAGTACAGTGTTGACCTTGAAATGATGCATCGAAGGATAGTATAATATAACTGTTACCTGTCGCACAGTGGCGCAGATAAGCCTGAAAAAGCGACAGGAAAACATAAGGAGATTACAAAATGAGCTTATTGAGCGTGATCGTTCCCTGCTATAATGAAGAAGAAAGCGTTGCCCTGTTTTATCAGGAATTGACGAAAAATGATCCCTTTTTCAAGGAAAAGGAAATAGAACTGGAGCTTCTCTATATTGATGACGGTTCCAAAGACGGCACTGTGAGAGAAGTGAAAAAGCTGATCGAACAGGATTCCCGTGTGCATATTGTCTCTTTCTCCAGAAATTTCGGAAAGGAAGCGGCGATGTTTGCCGGACTGGAAAAGTCGAAGGGCGATTATGTGGTTATGATGGATGTGGATCTGCAGGATCCGCCTTCCTTGCTGCCGGAGATGTTTGAATGGATCTGGCAGGGGTATGATTCTGTAGCGACCCGCCGCGTGACCCGCAAGGGCGAACCGCCGATCCGCAGCTTTTTTGCCAGAAGATTTTACCATCTGATGAAGAAGATTTCCCAGACGGAAATGATGGACGGAGCGAGAGATTATCGCCTGATGACCAGACAGATGGTGGATGCCATCCTGTCCATGCGGGAATATAATCGTTTTACCAAGGGAATCTTCGGCTGGGTCGGTTTTAAGACCAAATGGCTGGAATATGAGAATGTAGAGCGCGCCAAGGGCGAGACCAAGTGGAATTTCTGGAAGCTCCTGGTATATTCCCTTGACGGTATCACCGCATTTTCCACGGCACCGCTTCTGATCGCTTCCTTTGTGGGTGTGCTGTTTTGTGTCATCGCTTTTTTGATGATCATATTTATCATCGTGCGGAAGCTGATCTTCGGAGATCCGGTGTCCGGCTGGCCTTCTCTGGTGTGCATCATCCTGATGACCAGCGGCGTACAGTTTTTCTGTACGGGTATTCTGGGGCAGTATCTGGCAAAGGCATACATGGAAGTAAAACGCCGTCCGATTTACCTGGTAAAAGAGGAAATTTAAGAAAAACCGCATAAATATCCGTTTTTTATGTACGTAAAAATGTTACAAAATAGGGGTAAAATGTAACATTTTTAGTTTCTTAACTATATTTTAACGGAAAAATGTCTTTTCAAATATCGACAGCTATGATATGATTTCTCTATCAGTCACTGCAGAGGAGCAATACTCGACAAGTAAAAAGGGGGACTTGTTTTGGATATTGTTGCAGTAAAAGATTCAGAGTTAGAGAGATATGTAACCAAAATCATGTTGGAGATAGGGGTGCCGGCGCATTTGAAGGGTTATCACTATTTGCGTGATGCAATCATTTTGTCAGGGAAAGACATGGAGGTAGTAAGCAGCGTTACCAAGCTGTTATATCCCACCATCGCGAAACATTTCAAGACCACAGATCAGAAAGTGGAACGCGCGATCAGGAACGCCATTGAAGTGTCCTGGTCCAGAGGAAATGTGGAGACATTCGAAAAGATTTTTGGCTATTCTGTAGCCTCCGGAAGGACAAGACCTACGAACAGCGAGTACATCGCACGTATCGCCGACAACATCCGACTGGATTATAAGGCTATGTAACATATTAATTTTAATTATTTGGAACAGGGAGAGTTTGTTAATTAAGCAGATGCAGTATTCTCCTCTGCAGACTGAGAAAGACCGCGTATCGGAATGGGGAAGTTTCCGGTACGCGGTTTTTTGTTGTATGGAAATGCTGTTATATTTGTCAAGTCCATATAAATATGGTAAGATGTACAAAAGCCCGTGTAAGAAAAAGGCGGGTATGGGAGATGAAATGACTTTTCGGACATCGGATATTTTGATCGGGGGGAGCCTGATCATTATCGGGCTGACAGAGATCGCCCATTTGGCAGGCTGCCTGTTAGGGTGGTCTTTTTTGACTGTAACGGATCTGCTGCTGGCAGAGGTGGGAATCGTTCTGCTGGCGGCGATATTATTGTCTGTAATATCCAGACAGACACGAAAACGGGCCACAGCCGGTAAAAATGATCCGGTTGCGGATCAAAACAGCGGGACAGACACGGCAAAGGAAAAAAGCACACAGATTCTCACAGGCGTCCTGGCATTTCTGATCCTGCTGCAGATCCTGCGGATCCTGACGGGAAACCGCATGTGGCTGACCGGAGATATGACGGTGGAGACCGTGAACACATTTCTCAGGGAAAATGCTGTTTATACCGTGAATCCTCTTACGGGGACGGCATATTCGATGGGGATGTCCTTACGGCTGAAAATATTGTGCCTGCCCACTCTGTACGGGGCCATCAGCCGTTTTACGGGTATGGCACCCGTAGACGTGGTGTATCGTCTGATCCCCTGCATTACGCTACTGCTGTCTTATGTAGCTTACGGAAGCCTGGGAAAAGCACTTTTTCCGGAAAATTCTTTGAAAAGACGGACGTTTTTGCTGATCGTGGGAATACTGTTCAGTACAGGGGCCTATATGCCCGGAGTGGATGGATTTGATGTGTTTTACGGAGGATTCCGCGGTGTGACGATCCGGGCGGCGGTGTTGCTTCCGTATCTGCTGTCCTGTCTGATGGACAGAAAATATACGGGCGTGATCCTATGCATTTTAGCGGAGGCCTGTATGGTCTGGACTCTGTATGGCACTGGAGTCTGTCTGCTTGTTGCTGTGGCATGGCTGGTACTTGGAATACTGGTTTCTCTGTTCCGGAAACGATGGGAAAAACGGAAAACGACTGATGCACATGGCAGGTCGGGAGAGGAGGCTACAGAATGATGACACTTCTGCAGTCCGCCCTGACAGGCTGGACCGATTATACACAACATGGAAAATTTGCGGCACTTTTGCTGCTGGCGATCCTGTATCTGGGATTTGTCCTCTATGGTTCTTCCGGAAAGGAAGCCAATGCATCCGGGGCGGAAAATGCACGGAAACGGCTGTATCTTTACGGGGCACTGGTGACATTTGGCTGTATCTGTCCCGTAACAGCACTGATCCTGTTAAAATACCAGACTTCTTTTTACTCTTATGTATGGATCTGGGCGGTGGTGCCCCAGACAGCATTGATCGCATGGGCGGCAACGGACTTTCTGTGCAACTTATTAAAAGAGAAAAATTTACGAAACGGGATGGCGGCACTGATCCTGCTGGGCATCCTGTTCCTGGGTGGGAACCCGGTGTCGGAATGGACCGTGGCACAGACAACGCAGGTACCGGCACTGACGGGAATGCCCGGACAGCAACAGGGAACTCCCGCCAGGGAAATCCTGGAGCAGCTTTCTGGATACAATGCGGAAAAAGGAAACTCACGGGAATACAGTCTGTGGGCGCCGAAGGAGGTCATGGAGGCTGCCAGAGCCTACAGCGCTGAGATCCACCCGGTATACGGCAGAAGCATCTGGGATGCATCGCTGGGCAGCTACTCCTATGATACCTATGAGACCTGGCAGGAAGATCTGTATCTGTGGATGAGCCACCTGGAGACTACCGGGGAGACGGAATATCTGCGGACGGATGAAAATACCACAACAGAAGCCGGTGGCAGGAAAATAGATTTTGCTGCGTGCCTTGACAGCGCCGGGAAGGCCGGTATAGACTACATTTTATTGCCGGAGGACTTGTCGGAGGATGTACAGAAGGAATTGCAAGAGGCTGCGGACGGCGGACTGCGGTCCTTTGGCGTATATTTCCTGATCGTGATGTAAGTAGGCATCTTGCGGAAAGACAGGGAAAACTATAACGATTTGTAAGAATTAGGAACAGGAAAGCAAAATGGAACAGGAACTGATCAGTATTGTGGTGCCGGTGTACCGGGCAGAACGTTATATAGAAGAAACGATGGACTGCGTCCGGGCACAGACGTATCCACACTGGGAACTGCTGCTGGTGGAGGATTGCGGCCCGGACCGCAGCAGGGAGATCATAGAACAATATATTCAGAGAACCGGAGATACGAGAATCCGCATGCTGACTTACTCTACGAATCTGGGGGCGGCGAGAGCACGTAATCTGGGAGTCAACGAAGCAAAAGGCCGGTATCTGGCCTATCTGGATGCAGATGACCTGTGGACACCGGACAAGCTGGAAAAAGAGCTGGCTTTTCTGAAAGAGAAACAGGCAGCCTTTGTGTTTACCGGCTATGAATTCGCCGATGAGAATGGCAAGGGCACTGGAAAGATTGTCCGTGTGCCGGCCACCATTACTTATAAAGAAGCTTTGAAAAATACCACAATCTTTACCAGTACCGTGATGTTCGATATGGAACAGCTGTCGAAAGAACAACTGCAGATGCCCCAGATCAAGAGTGAGGACACTGCCCTGTGGTGGAGAATACTGCGGGAGGGTTATGTAGCTTGTGGTTTGGATCAAAATTTGGTAAAATATCGGAGAGCAGGGAAATCCCTGTCATCGAATAAGCTGGAAGCTTTGCGGAGGATCTGGAATCTGTACCGTAAGGCGGAAGGCATGTCAGTGCCGAACAGTGCCTGGCATTTCTGCTTCTGGGCGGTACGCGCCGTAAAACGCAGAGTATAGGAGGAGTTTGTTTTGAATACAAACGGTAATTATTATGAAAACCGACTGCGGAAAAGGGAATCCTTTAAGCGTCTGATCAATATAGGGTTGTCGATGATCTGTCTGTTGCTGGAGATCAGCCTGTTTGCCTACATGTGGCAGTTCCATTTCCAGTTCCAGCTGGTAGATCCCCTGCAGAAGATCTGGTATCGTGGCTTTCTGCTGGAAAACGGTATCTACAGTGCAATCCTGATATTTTTCTCCGTGACCTACGGCGGCATGCGTCTGGGATACATGAAAAACACGGAGATCATTTTCTCCCAGGTGTTTGCAACCCTGATGGCGGATGTGCTGATCTATGCGGAACTGTGTATGATGGCCCGCAGCATTTTTCCGGCGGATATGTTCCTGTTGATGGTATTTTTACAGATCATAGCGGTGATCATCTATGCCAATATTGCCAACAAGATCTATCGTACAGCATTCCCGCCCAGAGAGCTTCTGCTGATCCACGGTGATCGTCCCATCGAAGACATTGTCAACAAATTTGAAAGCCGTAAGGACAAATATAAGATCACAAAATGTGAGCACATTAAAAAAGGTACGACAGAACTGTGTCGGGAGATTCTGGACAATTACCGGAACGGTGAGATCAATGCGGTAGTAATCTGGGATATTAATGAAAAGGATCGTAATATTATTCTGAAATTCTGCTATGCCCATTCCATCCGTGTCTATGTCATGCCTAAAATATCAGATGTTATTTTAGTTGGCTCCGAGGAACTGCATGTATTTGACACGCCTATCCTGCTGACCAGAGAGTACTCCCTGAGCATGGAGCAGCGGTTCATCAAGCGATCTATCGATGTGATCTGCTCGTTGATCCTGTTGGTGGTGACTTCACCGCTGATGCTTCTGACAGCGCTTGCCATCAAGCTTTATGACGGCGGACCTGTATTGTACAAGCAGGTGCGCTGCACCACAGGACAGAGGGAATTCTATATTATGAAGTTCCGCAGTATGCGCACTGATGCCGAGAAGGACGGCGTGGCACGTCTGGCACAGAAAGGGGATAAGCGTATCACTCCCGTGGGTAAGGTGATCCGCAAATGCCGACTGGATGAACTGCCCCAGCTGATCAATATTCTGCGGGGAGATATGTCTTTCATCGGCCCCAGACCGGAGCGCCCGGAGATTATTGCACAGTACATGGAAGTCATGCCGGAGTTCGCATTCCGTATGAAGGTGAAAGCGGGACTGGCCGGTTTCGCACAGGTATACGGAAAGTACAATACTTCTCCGTATGATAAATTAAAACTGGATTTAACATATATCGAGAATTATTCTGTGTGGCTGGATCTTAAATTGATGCTTCTGACACTGAAGGTATTGTTCTGGCCGGACAGTACCGAGGGTGTGGAGAGCGAACAGGTAACGGCTTTCAAGGCAACCTACGATGGTCGTGCCGAGAAGGATGACGACTGAGAAGGCAGGAGGTAGACGCATGGAAGTAAGCTACGGAAAAGAGCCCTTCGACCTGAGACTTATGTGTCTGCGGCTATGCCGCAATCTGTGGAAAATACTGGCTGTGACAGTAGTGGGAACATTACTGTTCGGTGGCGGTTATTATGTAAAAAATGTGGTGCTGCAGCCCGATCCAGGGTATGCGGCTTCTTCCACTTATAAGGTAGAATATAAAGAGAACCCCAATGCGGCGGGTGCGTACTACATTAACGAGGCTACATGGAACACCATGATCCATACGGGAGAATTCCTGGATGGTGTGGAGAAGCATCTGCAGGAGGCTGTGGAACGGGGAGACAATGGAGCTTCGGAAGCACTGTCTCTGGGCAGAGATCAGTGGATCGCAGACCTCTCGGCAACACTTCCCTCGGATTTCAGTGTTCCGGTGACACAGGCGGCAACTCAGGATCCGGAGATGAGTATTGCTCTGGCCCATGCAGTGGAGGATACCATGTGTGACGAATTTGCAGAGAGTATCGTGGAGATCGACCGGATCAAAGTGCTGGATCACGGAGATTTTGCAGAAGTCGTGGTACCGGATGTGCGCCCGGTGCGGGCAGTCATTCTGGCGGCGGTATTGTCTCTGTTTTTTGCAGTAGTCCTCTTTTTGCTGGTGGAGATCTCGCAGGACAGCATCTGGCTGCCGGCAACACTTCGCAGACGCTACGGACTGAACAGTCTGGGAACGGTGCGCAGTGTGGGATTTGCGGAAAATCTGATGTATACGCTGGAGAAAGTGTACGATAAAAAGCAGGCAAAGGAGTCCGAAAATGCGGAAATCTGCCGTGTGGCAGTATGTGTGGCACTGCCGGAAGCGGATCCGAAGGAAGTCGTGGAGGATTTGCAGAAGCTGGCTAAGACAGGTAAGATCCGGAAGGGAATACCGGTGGAATATGTAGCGGTTCCCAGTCCGTTGTTATGCCCGGAGAGTGGAGAGACACTTCGTAAGGCAGATGCATTTCTGCTGGCGGTGCCGGCCGGAGAACGGGTAGGAAAGAGACTGGAAGCGGTATTAGAGTATCTGCATACCCAGGACTGCTCTGTGGACGGAGCCTTCCTGTGGAATGCGGATGAACAGCTGATCCGCAGCTATTATTTTCTGCCGGGAGCCATGCAGACACAGAATACAGAACACGGAGGAGAGCAGGCATGAAGGTAGAAGTTCTGGCATCGGTAATGAATGCTTCTCTTCCGGAGACCGTACAACATATGAACCTGCAATCGGATGCGGTGATCATCAATCAGTGCGACCGGCTGGGGCAGGAGGAAATGCAGATATCTCCGGGGAACGGAAGAATCCGTTTCTGCAGTTTTCCCGATCGTGGCATCGGCAGAAGCCGCAATGAGGCCATCCTTCGGGCGGAAGGAGACATCTGCCTTTTTTCGGATGCGGATATTGTGTATGAAGATGGTTATGAGGCGGCTGTTCTTGCGGAGTTTGAACGGAATCCCCGGGCCGATATGATCATTTTCAATATTGAGGTGGAGGAAGAACGCCGCACCTACCATATTACGGAACGGAAACCGGTACGTTGGTATAATTGCGGGCGGTATGGCGCAGTCAGTTTTGCTGTACGCAGAGAGAGCCTGCTGCGATCGGGAATCACGTTTTCCCTGTTGTTTGGCGGCGGTGCAAAATACAGCAATGGAGAAGACAGCCTGTTTTTGACAGAGTTTATTAAAAAAGGCTGCCGTGTATATACCGCACCGGTGACCATCGGCAGAGAGGAAGCCGGGGAATCCACCTGGTTTCATGGCTATAATGAAAAATTTTTCCATGACAGAGGAGTACTGTATCATTATCTGTATGGATGGCTGGAATGGCCGCTGGCACTGCGGTTTTTGTATGCTCATAAGGGTACGCTGTGCACAGAGGTAAGCCTGCAGCAGGCCAGACAGTGGATGCGTGACGGCATCCGGGAGGCAGGAGGACGATAGCTTGCTTTTTGGAAAAAAGGCCATAAAGAAAGGAGGTTCCACATGGAGAAGAGCGCACTGGTGTATATCATATTGACAGCTGTTACCGTAGCATTCGGTTTTCTGGTAAAAAATCGTGACTATACGACAGAATATCTGTCCGGCAGACGCTCCTTTCGTGGGAATACCTCCGGGGATCTGATGGCGGCCGGGCCGGACAGACAGCAGGCGTGCAATGCTGTGGCGGAATTCGCCATCTTCTGTCTCCTGGCCGGGGTTTCTGCCTGCCGCATTGCTGTGGGCGGTGATTACTGGGTCTACTGGCTGAAATTTCAGCTGATCGATCAGGGAAGGCATGTCTCCTACGAAACCGGTTTTGTGTATCTGGTGAAATTTTTCCATCTGATCTTCGGAGAGGGATCTTATCTTCCGATCTTTGGCTTTTTTTCCCTGATTACGGTCTTCTTTTTCCTGAAGGCACTGCATGATCAGGCGGACTGGTATGTATTTTCCCTGTTTCTGTTATTGACACAGGGATTTTACTTTAATAGTATGAATTCGGTACGTTACTATTTCGCACTGGCACTGGTCATGTATGCGCAGAAATATGTGCTGCGGGGAGAATATGGGAAGTTTCTTCTCTGGGTGCTGCTGGGCTGTACGATCCACAAATCGGTACTGCTGGTCATCCCGGCATATATTGTGATAGATCTCTTGTGCCGGATCCGGCTGAAAAAGTGGCACTATGCGGTTGGCGTATTACTGATCTTATCTCTGATCTTCGGACAGGATGTGTACCGGAATATTATCTTCCAGTTCTATCCCTATTACAAGGATTCCATGTTCGACAACGGACAGTTATCCTATGTCAACATCGCCAAATGCCTGGCAGTGCTGATACTGTGCCTGATCTATTGGAAGGACAGCGTTCAGGAAAATCGCAGAAACCGTTATTACTTCTACCTGAATCTGGCGGGACTGGTGCTCTATTCCTGCGGCTCCTTTATCCCGGAAGTATCCCGAGTGGCATATTACCTGATCCAAAGCCAGATTTTCCTGATTCCGGGTGTGCTGAAGGATGCCAAAAAGGGATGGTTCCGAACCCTGTGTATTATTGGCGTTGTTGCAGCATATCTATTGTATTTCGTAATGCTGTTGCGGGGAATGTATGATGTGGAGATACGGCTGCTTCCGTATCTAAACTGGATCTTTAATTAAAAGAGGATTTAATTTATGAAAGTGCTGTGGATCTGCAATATCATGCTTCCGGTCATAGCCGAAGCATTGCATAAAGAAGCTTCGAATAAAGAGGGCTGGCTGTCCGGTCTGTTGGAGCAGGTAGCCGCGGAGAATTCCAGTGACCTGGAGCTGGCTGTGGCATTCCCGGTGCCGGCAGATACGGAGGTGCCCTGGAGACTGCAGATAGCAATGCCACGGGAAAAAGAAGACCGGGAGCATTTACAGACAAATACAGATGCTGAAACATATAATATCACATGTTATGGATTCCGCGAAGACACCGTACACCCCGACAGATATCAGCCGTTGCTGGAAGAAGAACTGCATCGGATCACGGAAGACTTTTCACCGGATGTGATCCACTGTTTCGGCACGGAATATCCACACACACTGGCAGTATGCCGGGTGTTTCCCCACAAGGAGAAGATACTGGTGGGAATTCAGGGAATCTGTACGTTGTGTGCGGAGGCATATTTTGCCGATATGCCGGAATCGGAGATCCACAAGACCACTTTCCGGGATCTGGTGAAGAAGGATACCCTGCGCAGCCAGCAGGAAAAATTTGCCCGCAGAGGTGTAATGGAGAGGGAAGCAATAGAACTTGCCGGCAATATCACCGGAAGAACCGCCTGGGACAGGGTAGTGACTACCGCGTGGAATCCCAAGGCACATTATTATACGATGAATGAGACCCTGCGGGCTTCCTTTTATGAAGGACAATGGCAGCCGGAGCACTGTGAACCCTATTCCATTTTCGTCAGTCAGGCGGATTATCCTCTGAAAGGACTGCACTATCTGCTGCAGGCCTTGCCACAGATCCGGGAGAAATATCCCCGGGTACAGGTGTATGTGGCAGGAAATGATCTGACGGCATACCGGACGCCGAAGGAAAAGCTGAAAATATCGGCATATGGCCGTTACCTGCGCAGACTGATCCGGGAAGGACAGCTGGAGGACAGGGTACACTTCCTCGGAAAACTGACCGGAGAAGAAATGAAGGAAAGATTTCTGAAAAGTCATCTGTTCCTGTGTTGTTCCTCTCTGGAAAATTCACCGAATTCCCTGGGAGAGGCCATGCTTCTGGGAGTTCCCTGCATCAGCACGGAGGTAGGGGGAATCCCCAGCCTGTTTGATGGCGGAAGGGACGGTCTGTGGTGCCGGGGACATCTGCTGTCGGAAGTGGCTGAAAATGACAAATATGCGTCAGATGCTTCTGAAAGTAAAAATAACATGCGAAATTATAAAACGACAAAAACAGAAGAATTGGAAAATATTGTAAATTCCATGGCAAATTCTATTATCGAAATGTGGAGTTTTCCGGAGAAAATGCTGGAATACTCAAAAAATGCAAGAGAACATGCAAGAAAAACCCATGATAAAGAGCAGAATTTCGCAAAATTGCAGGAAATCTATGCAAACATAGCAGGGAGGAAGGAATGAAGCTGATATTTGTCTCAAACTATTTTAATCATCATCAGTTGCCCTTCTGTGATGCTCTGTATGAATTGCTGGAGGGAGATTTCTGTTTCCTGCAGACACAGCCCATGGAAGAAGAGCGGGTGAAGATGGGCTGGCAGGCCGAGGAACGTCCCTATGTGCGCTACGCTGCGAAGAATTCGTGTGCACATAAGTCTGGGGCAGAGAAAACGCCCGGCTCTGAGTCGAACAGCAACGCCGCCACAGATGCGGAAGATTTTGAGAAACTATTGCTTACCGCGGATGTGGTGATCTTCGGCGGATGCGATGACGAAAGCTATATTCAGGAGAGACTGACTGCCAGAAAACCGATCTTCCGTTATAATGAACGCTTATATAAGGAAGGGCAATGGAAGGCTGTTTCTCCGAGAGGCCTGTTGCAAAAATACAAGGATCACACCAGATACCGTAAGGCACAGGTGTATTTCCTGTGCGCAGGAGCCTATGTGCCTTGCGATTATCACCTGATCCATGCCTACCCCGGCAAAATGCTGCGCTTCGGCTATTTCCCGGAGACCAGGCATTACGAGGCAGGGCAGCCCTTCAATCACAAAGAACCGGGCAGTATTCTGTGGGCGGCCCGGATGATCGACTGGAAGCATCCGGAGCTGGTGGTGAAAACAGCATCTTATTTAAAAGAACATCTGGAAGAAAATACGTTTCATATTACCATGATCGGCGGAGGGGAACTGGAGGAAGAGACGCATCGTCTGGCAGAGGAACTCGGAGTGACCGACGTGATCACCTTTCCCGGTTTTCAAGGCCCGGAAGAAGTCCGGGCGGCCATGGAAAAGTCAGAAATCTATCTGGTCACCAGTGACCGCAAAGAAGGCTGGGGGGCAGTGGTGAATGAAGCCATGAACAGCGGCTGTGCTGTGGTGGCAGATCATATGATCGGAGCGGCTCCCTGGCTGATCCGTCAGGGAGAAAACGGCAGGATGTACCGGGACGGTGAGGAACAGGAATTATTTCGGACCGTGGAACGGCTTCTCAGGGATCCCGGAGAGTGCCGCAGACTGGGAGAAAACGCACAGCAGACCATTCTCGGGGAATGGAATGCCCGGACGGCTGCGGAAAGATTGATCGAACTGTGCCGGAAAATGAAGTTCTTGCCAGAAGTGTCAGAAGAACAGGAAATGCCGGATGCCGGCCAGGATGTGATGCTGAACATCACAACACCTGCCCCGGTGATTCCACAATTATGGAATGACGGCCCCTGCTCTCCGGCCCCTGTGATCCCGGAGCGGTCTATGTATAGGAGAATAAACAGTGAACAGTAGTGTAACCAAGCAACCGCTGATCAGCGTGATCGTGCCGGTGTACAATATCATACCGTATCTGCCCCGCTGCGTGGAAAGCCTGCGGACACAGACTTACGAAAATCTGGAGATCCTGCTGATCGATGACGGTTCCACGGATGAGACACCGGCATTATGTGACCGGCTGGCAACGGAGGATGAGAGAATCCGCGTCTTCCATAAAAAGAACGGCGGGCCTTCTTCCGCCCGGAATTTCGGATTACAGCAGGCCGGGGGAGAATATGTGGGCTTTGTGGACAGCGATGACTACGTGGATGCGGATATGTATGAGCGGCTGTACGTGGCAATCGAAAAGACCGGAATGCCCGTAGCGCAGGTCGGCAGAGATGAAATCGACAAAGACGGCAATATTTTACCGAATATCTGCGAGCCGGTGGCAACGGAACAGGTGATCCCGGCAGAAGGTTTTCTGAAGGAACTTCTGATGCACCGCGGAGACTGCTCCTTCTGTACCAAGCTTTTGCGGAAGGACCTGTTTACCATAGAACAATTTCCGGTGGGGGCACTGAATGAAGATTTTCATTTATTAGTAAAAATGCTGACCCGGGAGGAAAGTGCAGTTCCGGGGATTGCATGCATTCCCGGACAGGCGTATCATGTATTTTATCGTCCGGACAGCAATACCAGAGACAAGAACCGGTTCTCCAGAGTATTCGCCGACAATATCGACAATGCGGACATGGTGCTTGCACTGGTGGATAAAAAATATCCGGAGCTGTCGGAAATCGCATTCCGGTTCGGGATCTTCCAGCGGCTGGATTATCTGCTGCACATCCCTATCGCCCAGATGACCGGGGACAACGCATTCTACCGCAGGGTGGTGCGTGACTTGCGTCACGGCTGGTGGAGAGCCATGAAAAATCCCTGGCTTACCAAAAAGAACAAGTGTTATCATACACTGTTTGCCATTGCACCGAAGGGAATCCGGGTACTGCATAAGAAACTGAAGCACATAGAGTGATGCCCGACGTAGAGGCAGGATAGAACGGGCAACACAGCAACCATAGAATAAGGAATGAGTCACGTTACATGAAGAGAAAATTGGCATTTCTGGGAGCAATTCTCCTGGCGGCATTTATATTCACCTACGAGGGAAATACCTATCAGACGCATGCATTGGATGAAGAAGATCAGGCATGGATCGAAGAAGCACGAGGGGCTTTGCAGAATATCGTAGAAGACCGGGAAGTCATGGCACTGGTCTATCTGTGCGATGATCTGACGATCCGTGCGGAAGCGTCGGAAGACAGCACAAAAGTGGTCACCGTGCCCAGTGGACAGATGGTGGAGATCCGGGATGTGACGATGGATGAAGACTATCAGGTCTGGGAAAAAGTATCCGCCGAGGTAAAGGGCAAGGTCTACGAGGGATATATCCCCCGGGATTATCTGGCATGCTCGGATGAACGTTTTCTGGAATGGGAAGAACTGTACGGCATGAATCCCGGGGCGGCGGTTATGCTGGCAGAGGAAAATGCCACCGGTGTCTATGCGGACATCGAGCAGTTTCCGGAGAGCTACCGGCCGGCATTGCAGGCTTTGAAACAGAAACATCCCAACTGGACTTTTGTACGACAGAATACCGGACTGGATTTCCAGACCGCAGTCAACAACGAACTGCAGGGTGGAAAAAGTCTGGTCTATAAGAGTTACGGGGATTATTGCAAGGAAGGACAGCACAGCCCCAACTGGTATTTCGCTTCGGAGGATGTACTGAAATTATACATGGACCCCAGAAATTCCCTGCAGGAGAATGCTATTTTCCAGTTTGAACAGCTGACCTACAACGCAAGCTATCATACGGAAGAAGCGGTAAAGAATTTCCTCGAGGGAACCTTCATGAACAGCAGTCAGAACGCACCGGAGACCTCGATGAAATTCTACCATATTTTCTGGTCCATCGGTGCGGAGGAGAACCGGCAGGTCAGCCCGTTCCATCTGGCAGCCAGAGTACTGCAGGAGCAGGGAGAGGGGACATCCCCGCTGATCTCCGGCACCTATCCCGGTTATGAACATTATTACAATTATTTCAATGTGGGAGCTTCCGGCAGTACCAATGAAGAAGTGATCCGCAATGGATTGAATTATGCTAAAGATCATAACTGGCATGGAGCCTACTACTCGATCCTTGGAGGAGCGGAAGTAATCTCCGCAAGCTACATACGTAAGGGCCAGGATACCCTGTATTTACAGAAATTCAATGTATCCCCCACTGCCAGCAATCCGGTATATACCCATCAGTATATGCAGAACATCTCAGCACCCACCAGCGAGGCACTGAGCATGAAGAAACTGTATGAAAGTGCGGGAGCGCTGGAGAATACCTTTGTCTTCAAGATTCCGGTCTATGAAAATATGCCGGCCAGCCCCTGCCCGATGCCGACTTCCTCTACCAATGTGGTATTGCAGGTACCGTCGGGTTACGATGCTTCCACGATCTACGTGGACGGTATTGCCTATACACCACAGGTGCGGAATAACCGCCGTATCGTCAAACTGCCGAACGGAAATGCCCAGTCGGCGGTCGTGTACCGGTATAATGAGAACGGAGCGCCCATCGGCATGTATGTCTGGACCCTGGAATATCGTAACAATGCCTATGTGGCCACAGAACAGCCGGGACTTACGGATCTGCTGACCTATCACGGATTTTCCATCCGGATTACCGGAAAAGCGGGAATCCGCTTCAAGACCGGCATCAGTACGGACCTCAGAGCGCAACTGCTGGGAAATGGTGTGAACGGCTATCATCTGAAGGAATACGGAACACTGGTCATGAACAATGCCAACCGGACAAGCTATCCCATGATCAAAGGCGGCGAAAAAGTCATCAGCGGACTGGCTTACGGTACGAATGCCAACGGCACCCATCAGGATAGTATTTATGAGACCGTGAGTGGCAGATACCGGTTCACTTCCGTACTGGTCGGCCTTCCGGCAAACCAGTATAAGGTGGAATATGCATTCCGCGGATACATCATCCTGAACAAGGATGGCAAGGACATTACCATTTACGGTCCGGTGCAGGCCCGCAGCATCTATGCTCTGGCACAACAGGTACTGAATATGGGAACCTATGCACAGGGATCGGAGGCGGATACTTTCCTGCGAAAACTGATCAGTGATGCACAATAGTTAAGAATGAAAAACAGATAGGACAAAAAGATGAAAAGAAAAGCAACAAGATTTCTGGCACTGGCCATGAGCGCTGTTCTGGTAACATCCCTGACGGCCTGCGGAGATGGCAGTGATGAAAATGCGAAGGATGCCGTTACTCCCGTAGAGGCACAGCCGATGCTCTCAGAGCTGGAGCTGGAGATTCTCAATCTGGAGACAAAATATAATAAAGGAGAGTTTACCCAGGAGGATTATCTGTCATTGGCCGATGCCTACAACAGAGCGGGATACATCCGCAAACAGCGGGATATGCTGGAACAGGATTACCGGCTCTATGCGGATGAGGAAGCATTTGCTGCTCTACAGGAGCTCAGTGTGAATCTGGAGGAAGAGACAGAGGGGATCCGCAGCCGTGCACAGGAAATGCAAAATGATCTGGAGCTGACCGAGTATCTGAGTGAGAGCGTGAATCTCATCGACAGCGAGGACTGGTTCACCACCATGATGCCCAAACTGAAAGAAGGACAGCGAAACTACTATCTGGAAAGAGACAGTCAGCCTCTGCTCTATGTACAGACCGGCTATACGGAAGAGGGACAATGCTTCTCCAGGGTGTGGTATACCGGAAGTGACACGAAACGTTTTCTGAGCCAGGAGGGTGCAACGATCCGGCTGGTAACAGTGACAGCGGCCGGTGCGGACGAGAACATCGCGGATCCGGCAGAAACTGAGAATCCCGATGCCACACAGGAAACGGGAACCACAGAAGCCAGAGCCCGGGAAAATACAACGACAGAGATTTCGGATACAACAGCGCCTCTGGCAGATACACCGGAAACCATGAAGGACTGGAACGGTACCTTCGAAGCCTGGAGCGTGGACAGCGCTACCGGGAGCATTACCCATGAACAGGGAACCATGCAGGGCGGTGTGCTCACGGGAGACTATACCTGTGATGTCCATACCGGAGAAGGTGCGCTGGATGTCTATTCCCTCTGGAGCAACCGGGAGGGTATGGAATATATCACTTACACGGGAAGTTTTGATTCCGAAGGAAAGATCCTGACAGAGCAGCCCTCCGAAGAAATCAAGAAAAAACTGCTGGAGGGAACAGATTATACGGATCTGATCCTCTATGCCTATGATGCTACCGGTGAGAACTGCCTGTGGCAGGGAATCGGCGGGGATATTACCGCAGAGGAGTATCGTTTTTGCGGGGAAATGATCGGACTGGAGACCCGTCCGGAATACACGTCCTATGAGGTGACAGAAGATATGACAGCAGAGGACAATGCAAATACAGCAGAGGGAACCGGTGCCGCCACGGACGGCGGAGAGAAAGGCAACGCAGCGGACAACACCACGGGTGCCATAGACAGTGATACCCCGCAGATCCGTATTTTTGACGGAGAAGTACAATGGTTTGACGGAAAATACTGGGTCAGCGCCGGTGCGGTCAGAGAAATGGCAAAACAGGATCCTTTTGCGGCTTATGAAGAAAAACATGATACCACTGCATCCGGAAGCATCACAGGAAGCATTACCGGCAAAATCACCGGCAGTGCAGATGGCAACAGTACAGCCGGTAACGATGGGCAGACGATCACCGGCAGCGGAACCGTGTCGGGAGACAAGACCGGTGGAAGTATTCAGAAACCTGCAGCCACCCAGAATCCCGGCACCACGCCAAAGCCAACGACCAAACCTGCTGCGACAAAGCCTGCAGTCACTCCGACCCCTGCGCCCACACCGGCTCCGACCCCGGAACCTGCGCAGGATGATGACGATGACGACGATGATGACAGCGGCAGCAGTGATTCCGGCAGTAGTGATTCTGGCAGCAACGATAGCGGAAGCAGTGACAGCGGCAGTTCCGGTGGAGACAGCGGCGGAAGTGATGTAGATATGGACTGGACACCGGATCTATTGTAAGAAAGGATATTTTATACCAATGAAACTGACAGAACGAAAGAAAATGATATTGATCCACATCGCGTGGATCCTGGCACTGGCGGTGATCCTGTGGCCGCTGTTTACGATCGCAAAATACGATTATCCCTCTGCAGATGACTGGTCTTTCGGAAAATATATGTACCGGGCAATGCAGGCCGGAGAAGGAATCGCCGGTGTATTTCATGCGATATACCAGACATTGGCACAAAATGTGTGGGAAGCCAGATTTTCCATACTGATTCTGTCGGCTTTGCAGCCTGCGGCATTTGGAGAACATTTTTACCGGATCACCCCCTATCTGATGATCGGTTCCGTGATCCTGTCCCAGTTCCTGCTGCTCAGAGAATGCATTGCGGGCCAGGCAAAGGAGAACCGCTGGCTGATCCTGCCCATCGGTATTCCCATGGCAATTCTCCAGGTGCTTTACTGCCCCTATCCGGAGGAAAGCTTTTATTGGTATAACGGTTCGGTGAATTACACTTTTGTGTATAGCTTGTCACTGGTCCTGCTGACACTGTATCTGGAAATTGCGCTTCGCGAGACCGGCAAGGCAAAGCGGGTCGTGCTTACCGTGCTGGCCTGCCTGCTGGCGATTCTGGTGGGTGGCAACAATTTTTCCACCAGCGTATCCACCATGTGCCTGTTGATCTGTCTGCAGATCTTATTCCTGATCTGCCGTAAAGATGCTTTCCGCCGGACCTGGATCGTGACACTGTTAGAGACACTCAGCGTATTGATGTGTGTGACTTCTCCGCTGACAGCCACCAGACTCAACGGCAATTTTGGCGGCAGCACAGCCAATTCCCCGTTGATGGCCATCTGGCTGTCCCTGGAGAGAACTTTTCTGAATATTATCAGCTGGACGAATCTGAAGGTCCTGCTGTTACTGGTTCTGCTGATCCCTTTCTTCTGGAAAGCGGTCAGAAAAATGAACTATGAGTTTCGCTTCCCCGGCCTGTTTACTGCGCTGACTTTCGGAGTATACGCCTCCCAGGCTACTGCAACGATCTACGTGGACGGTACCATGGGCGGCGGAAGGCAGGGCGCTATCCTGTGGTATTTTTATGTGCTGTGGATGGTGGCCAATGTACTGTACTGGTGCGGCTGGATCGCAAAGCGGGTTCTGAAAGCGGAAAAGAGCGAAAAGGCAGACCTGTTGGCACAGAAATACCTCCTGCGTTATTTTGCAGTGACGGGGGCACTTCTGGCAGCAGTCGTTCTGTTTGGCAATGTCCAGAGCACCACCAGTTACCGTGCCTACCGCATGTGGAGAAACGGCTGGGCACAGGCCTACGGCGCCGGCTGGGAAGAGCGGATCGCGGTGCTGAAGGATGATTCCGTGAAAAATCCGGTATTCCGACCGCTGAATTATGTGGAACTGCTCATGTATACCGATCTGCAGCCCGAGAATGGCTATGTGTGGGTAAATATGGCCTGCGCGGAGTATTATGGGAAGGAATCTGTGACGGTGGTAGCCGGGATGGCGGGAGAATAATTACAGGATATTATGGAAAGCTGCTTCGCTTCCAGACAACGGGTGAATAATTATCTGATCTGGGCAATCAGAATGGTCAACCATCCTGTGAGCACGATTGCAAAGACGCTTCTTGAAGATGAGGGCCTTCGAAATATTGTGGAGGAGAAGAGTAAAAACACGCAGGACTTTTATACGTGTTTTTTCTCCGGGGTGCGAAAAAATAAGGAAACAGGAGACAACCTTGGGGAAGAAATGCTTGCGGTATGCCTGCATGTTCTTGTGAAATTGCCGGAAGAAGAGGGAAAATTTTGCGTAATTACAGATGATAAAGGCGCCGCAGGTAAAATAGATGCCGCTTTCAGACGGGTGAACCGGAGATACCGGCAACAATGGAATCATCAAAATCCTTGGAGCTGAAATCTACGATATAGACAATCGGGAGATTACATTGGACTGTGCAGAGGCGGCCCGGAAAATAGTGGAGAAGAAGATACATATTGCGTTGTAGGGAAGGCATCGGTGGAATATCGGTGCCTTTATTCGCAGAATCCAGCTTTGCATGGCTCTGAATAGTTACAAACTATGATATATCGCAATTAGAAACAATAGGAGAAACGGAAGAGGAAGTAGACTCTCCTTCATTTTTTTTTAAGAAATTATATGATAATAAATAAAAGCTTGTACTTGTAGCTTAAATTGATTAGAATAGAAAGGAAAATATAGAAATTCTAATAGGAAACAGAATTGAGGATAATGACATGGAATTTGCTATAAAAGGGAAGTCGTTCTGCATATGGTCAAAGAAGCGGATATTATATACCATCTGCTTTTTCCTATTCTGTCTGATCGACCAGAGAACGAAGACCGGTTCCGGATTGGATGGGGCGATAGAGACTTTCCGAAATATGGTGGGAGTATTGATGGCTGTTATCATCATGTCGCACTACAAATGGGAAGAAGTGATGGCTCACAAGATTCCGTATGTGATCTGGACGGTGATAGGTCTTACAGCGGGAATTCTCTTTATTGCTTTAGGGCAGCCCTTAGCATATTATGTTAACGGACGTGTGATGGTCGGCCTTGATGTATTATTATTTGGCTATGTGGCGATTCATACGGTGATCAGCGTATTGATAGAAAAAAAGTATCCGAAGCTGAATAAACGAATGCTTGGCCTGTGGGCAGTTATGATGCTCCTGATGATTTTTTCCAAAAGCGATTATATATGGCCGTGGTGCTATTTTATCATGTTTGGCTGTTTTTATCTCACGGACTTTACGGCAGAAGAGCAGGAGGACATGTATCAGGGAATCATGAATGGCGTTATCCTTGCTTTTTTTGCATTCCAGGGATATTGCTGCGTATTTCGACCCTATGATCAGGTAAGATATATAGGCATTTACAATAACTGCAATCTGAATGGCTTGTTTTATCTGGAGGTATTGGCAGCGATATTTGGAAAAATATTGTATGTGACGAAGGAAAATAAGCATAAATTCTGGAGAGTATATTACTGGCTCGGTGCAGGAGTGGTGTATTCCTTTCTCTTTATGACGATTGGACGAACCGCATGGATGGTTTCCTTTGTATTAGGACTGATATTCCTTGGATTCTACCAGAGTGAAAAACGAAAAAAGCAGTATATCAGAAATGGTCTGCTGTTGGTATTGTGTGTATGTGTGATGTTTCCGCTTACGTTTAGCATGACAAGGTATCTGCCGGCGGTATTCCATCATCCGGTGTGGTTCTGGGGGGAATGGAGCGAAGACAAGGTGCATTCCTGGGACCCATGGAATTCCGAGAAATATGTAGATATAGATGAACTGTTAGAGACTGCTGTCGGAAGAACGACAGAAATCACAAATGGGATTTTTGGAGCAAATCCTTTTACAATAAAGGCATTTGCGGCAGAACTGCAAGAAACGGCCTCGCAGGAAGAACAACTGCAGGAAATGGCTGTTTTAAAGACAGAGGAAGAATACACAGATCCATTTCTAGTACGAAAGACGATATACAGTCACTATCTTGCCAATTTGAATCTCGTAGGACATACACAGAGTGATCAGGGATTTCAATTGACGTATGCTTACTGGATTGGGCATGCGCATAATATTTATTTGCAGTTTGCAACAGACTTTGGCATACCGGCCGCAGTATGCCTGATTATTTTATGCTTAGTCAGTATTGTGAAATTAGTAAAATGCTATTATCAAAAAGGGAGACCGGTAGTGGCAGCAGTCAGCATTTTTGTTATGCTGGTTCCTCTTTTATTTGGAATGTTAGAGTATTCCTGGGGCAGCAGTGCTCTCACCATGATACTTTTATTCCTGTGTTGGAGACAAACATTAGTATATGAAAATGAAAAATAATTTTTTGAAAATACCGATTAACAGAATTATTGCGTTGCTGATCATGGACACCATGTCCATAGTGATAGCATCGTTTGCAGCAATTTATATCCGCTTCGATTTTCAATTCAATGCGATACCAAAAGAATATATGGCGAAGTTCGAATATATTCTACCGTTTAATATTGGATTCACGATATTGTTTTTCGTAATCTGGAAATTGTATAAAAGTGTATGGCGTTATGCAAGTGCAACAGAAATGCTGAATATTGTGTTCGCCACCTGTTGTGCATCAGTTGCCCAATTTGTACTCTGCCAGCTTACGAACCAGAAAATGCCCAGGAGCTATTATATTATCTATTTGTTCCTGCTGTTTGCAATGACCTGTGGTATCCGTTTCAGTTATCGTATTCTACGCATTATTAACATGAAACGCACTGAGATCGCACAGAAGAAGACGGGCAATAATGTCATGCTGATCGGTGGAGGCGCTGCAGCGAACGCTATCCTGAAAGAAGCGGAATCCAGTCAGTTCGTATCCATGAATATCAAATGTATCATTGATGATAATCCCGGCTGTCACGGAAAGTTCCTGAGAGGTGTGCCTATTGTAGGCGGAAGAGAGAAAATCGCTGATGCGGTGGGACAGTACAGCATTGATGAGATTATTTTTGCAATTCCCTCTGCCAGCAATAAAGTACGTAAGGAAATATTGGATATCTGTAAGGAGACAGGATGTAAACTTCGTACATTACCCGGGATTTACCAGCTGATCAACGGAGATGTATCGGTATCTAAGCTGAAAGAAGTAGAAATCGAGGATCTTCTGGGAAGAGATCCGATTCAGATCAATACCGAGGAGGTACTGAATTCGGTACACAACAAGGTGATTCTGGTCACCGGTGGAGGAGGATCTATCGGAAGCGAGTTGTGCAGACAGATTGCAGCACATCATCCGAAGCAGCTGATTATCCTGGATATCTATGAGAATAGTGTTTACGAGATTCAGCAGGAACTGTTGCGGAAGTATCCTGAACTCAATCAGGTTGTGCTGATAGCATCGGTACGAAATACTGCTCGTATAGAGAAGATTTTTGAGACATACCGTCCGGATATTGTATATCATGCAGCAGCACATAAACATGTGCCGCTCATGGAGACGAGTCCCAATGAAGCTATTAAAAACAATGTATTCGGCACGTATAAGACTGCACAGGCAGCAGCCAAATACGGTGTAAAGAAATTCGTATTAATATCTACGGATAAAGCGGTAAATCCCACAAATATCATGGGTGCTTCCAAGAGAATCTGCGAAATGGTGATTCAGATGATGAATCATACAACAGACACAAATTTTGTGGCAGTGCGTTTTGGAAATGTATTGGGAAGTAACGGCAGCGTGATTCCTCTGTTCAAACAGCAGATTGCGGCGGGAGGCCCGGTCACGGTTACAGATCCGAATATTATCCGTTATTTTATGACAATACCGGAAGCTGTCTCTTTGGTGTTACAGGCAGGTGCTTATGCCAGAGGTGGTGAAATTTTTGTATTGAACATGGGTGAACCGGTTAAAATTCTGGATCTGGCAACAAACCTGATTAAACTGTCCGGTTATAAACCGGGAGAAGATATCGAAATCAAATTCACCGGATTACGCCCCGGAGAAAAGATGTACGAGGAACTTCTCATGAATGAAGAGGGTCTGAAGGAAACTGCCAATAAAATGATCTTTATTGGAAAACCCATTGAATTTGATGAAGAAGAATTCCGGAGACAGCTGGATCTGTTGGAACAGGAAGCTGTCAATGAAGACGGAGATATTCGCAAAGAAGTTATGAAAATCGTACCTACGTATCATCCGACGGAGGAATAAATTATGTATACTCCTATCAAACGCATAATTGATATTGTACTGAGTGGTGTGGGGATCATTGTATTGTCTCCGTTATTGCTTGTGCTGTGCATTGCGATCAAATTGGATTCTCCCGGTCCCATTTTGTTCAAGCAAAAACGGGTGGGAATTCATAAGAAGCATTTTATGATCTATAAATTCCGAACCATGCGTACAGATACTCCCAAGGATATGCCGACACATATGCTGAGCAACCCGGAACAATATATTACCAGAACAGGAAAATTCCTGCGTAAGACCAGCTTGGATGAACTTCCTCAGATCTTTAATATCTTCAAAGGAGATATGAGCATTGTAGGTCCCAGACCTGCATTGTGGAACCAGTATGATCTGATCGCGGAAAGAGATAAGTATGGTGCCAATGATGTCCTTCCCGGACTGACCGGCTGGGCACAGATCAACGGTAGAGATGAACTGGAGATTCCGGTAAAAGCAAAATTGGATGGGGAATATATTGCCAAATATGGATTTAGCATGGATCTACGGTGCTTTTTTGGCACTTTTTTAAGCGTGTTGCGACAAGACGGTGTCGTGGAAGGTGGAACAGGAAGCATGCAGAATAGGGAGAATTCCGAGGAAAAATGAAAAAAATATTGATTTTAGGTGCCAATAGCTATATTGGCACCTCTTTTCGTAAGTATCTGACAACAGAATATCCGGAACAATATATTGTGGATACGGGCAGCCTGCGTGGAGACGCATGGAGACGCATGGACTGGTCCGGTTATGAAAGCATCCTGAATGTCACCGGCAAAGCCCATGCGGACATCAGTAGTCTTACGGAGGAACAGAAACAGGAATATTATGCCGTAAACTGTGATCTTGCACGGGAGGCCGCAGAAAAAGCCATAGCAGACGGTGCAAAGCAGTATATTTATCTGAGTAGTATTATTGTCTACGGTGACAGCAGCAACAGCAAGAAACCAGTGCACATTACGGCGAAGACGAAACCGGCACCTTCGAATTTCTATGGGGACAGCAAATGGCAGGCGGAACAAAAGTTACAGGAACTGTTTGCACAGAAGCAGACGGCAGATACCCGTCTGGCAATCTTACGTCTTCCCATGATCTACGGGCCCGGCTGTAAAGGCAACTACAGGACACTGCAGAAAATGGCACAAAAGCTGCCACTGTTCCCTACTTATCATAATGAGCGCAGTGTCCTTCAGATAGAACATCTTGCGGAATATCTGAGAATGCTGGTGGACAGCGGTGAAGAAGGGCTTTTCTGGCCACAAGATGAAACATATCGGAGTACACCGGACATGATTTTTGAACTTGCGGAAAAAGCAGGAAAACATATCCTTCCGGCAGCGTGGCTGAATCCTTTTGTCCGGCTGGCATTCTTTCTCCCGGGAAAACCGGGAAAGCTTGCAAGGAAAGCATTTGGAACATTGACGATTGAAAGACAAAAAGACTTGAAAACGGACGAGAAATATGGTATGAATGAAATATATTAATTCATATCTTGTTTAAAAGTCTTGCATATCGCAGTATATTCCTTTTCAAACAAACTGATGAATAAGAAAAATGGATGAAATATAGGTGAAACTGCGGATGGTTTCTAACGAATTCATTGAAACTGTTGATAATATTGGGTATAATGAAAAGTAGTGTAGTATCCGAATAGATGGAAGGATAAGACAAAGAATGAAGATCATATTAAACAATGTCGCCAGAGTGCAGCACGCAGAAGTGGAGATCAAGGGAATTTCAGTAATATCCGGCTATAATGGTACCGGAAAAAGTACGGTGTGCAAAGCACTGTATGCAACAAGTCAGGCATTTGGCCGATTGAATAAGAGAGTGCTGCAAAGCAGAGAAAACAGTATTAAAAACAGCATTGATGAATGGGAAAGCAAATCACGCACTGATTCTGATCCATTTTGGGAAGAATGCAGTGATAACTTCTTCAATTTACTGGAACAGATGAAGCTGTCGTTAGAAGACTTGACGGATGAGGATCTGCCGAAGCTGTTGCAGAGAGCCGGAATTGATCCGGAAGAGGACGGTTACGAAGATTTGCTCAGTGAATTGGGTAGAATACGAAAAAGACCTTTTGAAGATGATGCACATTTTGTGATTGAAAGGGCGTTTTCTCAATGCTTTAGCGGACAACTTAACACGTTGGGACAGGATACACAGGCGGAAATACAATTTGAGTATGGGAAGTCGGTGGCAAGAGCAGCCTTTCAGAACAATAAATTGACTGAAAGCACAGCAACACAGATCCTGATGAATAAGCCGGTATACATAGAGACCGGCAGCTCGCTGGATATGGTAATCAACAATCAGTATAGAAGAAGGCTATCGGCATCCAATGGGAAAATCCCGTTTTCTGCGTTGTATAAGTCTGCGACAGGTGTAATGACACTTGAGAAATACAACGAATTAAACAAAGTGCGAGAAATATGCTCCCGGATTATGAATGAGGTGACTCACGGAGAATTAGTATCTTCTACAACGAACAGAGAGATTACTTATCATGAAGAAGATTTACAGGATCCGATTCTGTGCCCCAATATTGCATCAGGGTTAAAAAATATTCTTACGATACAGAAATTATTGGACAACGGATATTTAAATTCGAACTCATTACTCTTAATTGATGAACCGGAAGTGAATCTGCATCCGGAATGGCAGGTGAAATTTGCGGAGATTCTGGTGCTTTTGTATAAAGAATTGGGAATCCGGATTATACTGAATACCCATAGTCCGTATTTCATGAGGGCAATAGAGACCAAACTGGCAGAACAGGAACTTGCTGATATGGGCAGATATTACTTTATGAAGGAAGTATCTCCTCGTAGATTCGTCGCAGAGGATGTCACAGGAAAAACAGAAATTGTATACCGGACAATGTATAAGCCACTGGAAGGACTGTAAGTGCTTATGAATATACAATATGATAAAAGTAAAATAGAAAGTACCTTGAAAGAAACATCTATAGACGATTCTGATCTAAGTAATGTAGTGTATCTGGTGGAGGATCCGCATACCGCAGAAAATTTTGATGAGATATCAAAACAGATAGCTGCAAAAGTACGTATGGGACATAAGCCAAGATCCTGCGATGCGTTATATCGAAGCGGGAAATACTATAATCTCATTGAGTTTAAGAATAGAAAATCCGCGGATCTGCGTAAAGGAAACGAGATGGTCGAATTACATGAAAAAGCTTTCGACAGCTTGGGACAATTGGCAATATATTTGAATTATCAAAACAGCTTGGATAACCTTGCCAAAGAGACAAGGCTGGTTGTAGTGTATAATGATGGCAAGGGAGCAGAAGAAGCTACATCAGATATAGCAAGCAGTAAAAGTCTGGATGGAATCACACAGAAATTGAAGCAGTTTTCCAAGGTAACAGCGTTGGATTCTTATCCTTTAAAATTCAAATTACAACGTGTAAAGGGACTGCTATACGATCAGGTAATTACGATAGATGTATCGGATTTTCAGACAGTTATGAACATGATTTATTCAGAATAGGGATCAGAAAGTCCTATATTATCATGGGGAATGATAATGGGACTTTTTGACTTTACTACGAAAAGAGGACAATAGCATGAGCAACAGTCCGTTGGTCAGTATCATTACAGTGGCGTTCAACAGTGAAAAAACCATATGCCACACGATAGAATCTGTATTGACCCAGACCTATGATAATATCGAATATTGGATTATTGATGGTGACAGCAGGGATCGTACTGTTGAGATCGCAGAATCCTACCGGGTGCAGATGGAGAATAAAGGCATCCACTATTATATCCTAAGTGAACCGGACGGCGGCATCTACGATGCTATGAATAAAGGAATCCGTAAGGCAACCGGAGAAATTATCGGCATTATCAACAGCGATGACTGGTATGAGCCGGAGGCTGTGGAGACGGCGGTCGATACCTTCCACATGACAGGCTGCGACCTTATGTATGCCAATATCCGTATGCACAAGGCGGATGGCAGCACCTTTGTCAAGACAGCCAGAAGCCGTAGATTCCAGACCTCCAGGGACTGGAACCACCCGACTACCTTCGTGAAAGCGGAGTGCTACAAGACCTACCCCTTCCGCCAGCTGGGCATCCATGACGACTACGGATTTTTCCTACAGATGCGAAAACTGGGGAAAAAGATCGTCACCGTGGACAAAGTACTGGCTAATTTTCATATGGGCGGCGCCAGCAACCACAAGGAGCTGAAGGCAGCCGGAAAACGTATCATGGATCGATACCGTTATTGCTATCGGATCAATGGCTACAGCAGATGGTATCTGATTGAGTGTGTGGTAATCGAGGTGGCAAAATATTTGCTGGGGTAGAGGGAAATATGAAAATATTACAGATCAACAGTCATTATGATCAAGGGGGAGCTGCCCGAATCGTAGCATGCATTCACAGACAGCTTCTGGCAGAAGGAATAGAATCGTACGTTGCTTACGGAAGAGGGAACAAATCAGATGATCCCAATGTATATCAGTTTGACAGACTTCCGGAGATATATGCGTCTGCTTTTCTTAGCCGGCTTGTTGGGTTGAATGGGTGGTGGAACCGAATCGCAACGAGACGACTGATTGCCTATATCGAAAGCACGCAACCGGATATTATTCATATGCATGCACTTCATGGATATTATCTGAATTTTCCGATGCTGTTCCATTACATCAACGAACATGCTATTCCTTGCGTATGGACTTTTCACGACTGCCACGCGTTCGTAGGAAACTGTGGGTATTTTTTTGATTGTGAAAAATGGAAGACAGGATGTGGCAACTGCCCTTATCTGCATAATTATCCCACCAGTCAATTCTTTGATTTTACCCATTATATGTGGAAATACAAAAAGAACTGGTTTACAGTGGGAGAACGGAAAGTGATCGTAACACCGTCTGCCTGGTTGACAGCCGAAACTGAAAAATCATTCTTCGGAAAATACCCATGTATCACTATTCACAACGGAATTGATGTGACGCATACTTTTTATCCTAGAAATAAGGGAACTTGCAGAAAAAAATATGGTTATTCTTCACAAGATAAATTGGTGTTGGGAATTGCGGTAGGATATCGAGATCCCAGAAAAGGGGCAAAATATATTCTGCGTATGGCGAAGACTCTTGAAAAGGAAGCAAAAGTCATATTGATCGGATGGAATAAAGAGAATGATTCCATGTTGGACGGACTTACCAATGTTATTCCGCTTCCCAACATACAAAGCACAGAAATACTGGCAGAGTATTACAGCATGGCAGATGTGTTCGTACTACCTTCAATTGCGGAGAATTATGCCACGACATCCCTGGAGTCTATGGCTTGCGGAACCCCTGTGGTAGGATTTGATGCGGGAGGAATTGCGGAACAATTGAAAGATTCAAAGGGTATTGCGGTAAAAACGGGGGATCAGGAGTCATTTACGGAAGCTGTGCGACTGGCTCTAAACAGTGTGAAACAGCAGGATGGAAAACTATTGCAGGGTGAAGAATTGGCGAAAATCATTCAAAAAGAAAATTCTGTGGAAAAAATGATCGCAGAATATCGGAAGGTGTACAAACAACTCGTGTAAAACGGAAGGAGAAACAGCAACGATGACCGTATCGGTGTGCATGGGAACCTATAACGGAGAAACATATATCGAACAACAGCTTAACACAATACTCCGGCAGACTAAAGCACCGGAAGAAGTGATTCTGTGCGATGATGGATCTACGGATAACACCGTTTCCATCATAGAACGGTTCATTCGGAAGAATGGCTTGGATGGTAAATGGAAATTATATCGGAATAAGATAAACAAAGGATATCCTTCCAATTTCTACTATGCATGCAGTCTGTGTAATGAGGAAATCGTGTTCCTTGCAGATCAGGATGACATCTGGAAAAACGATAAAATAGAGAAAATGTGTCGAGTTATGGAGAAAAATCCCGGAGCCAAAAGTGTTTGTTGTAAATTCAATCTCATGGATGAAAAAGAACAGGAAATTCACAGTATTATGGCACCGACACATGCACATGAAACCGGGGAAGTACGTAACGTCCCGGTAGAGGAAATTTTTTATAAATGTCAATGGCCGGGAATGGTCATGGCTTATCGCAGAGACTGGTATGAAAGCTGGACAAAAGGGAATTATCAGATTCCCCACGACTTCCTGATTGCGGCAAGAGCAGCAGAGGAGGGAGGATTCTTTCAGTTGGATGAGACATTGGCATATCACAGACGACACGACCACAATACCGGAGGAGAAGAACATCATATTCGCAAATTACTGAATAGAGACCGCAAATTAAAAGAAATCCGGGATTATCTGCAGATACTTCAACAGTTTCTAAAAGAAGAGGTACTGGCGACACATACAGCGAAACTGTTACTGAACCGGAAAACAACCGTCATGCAACAAAGAGAAGCAGCATTACAATCCGGGAGAATAAGTGCAGTTATAAAAAATGCATGGAAAAACAGAAAATATGTAAGACTTGCGACTGCTGTGTGCGATGTAATAATAGTGAAGCAACGATAGTATAAATATGGAATATGCGGAAATAATTCACATAGAATTTAGAAGCAGATATGCAATATAGACTGGACAAAGGGAGAAGGCATATGAGATAATACGATTGTCACAGTTGTTTGTAAAAGAGGGGAATACGTTGGAAAAACAGGGAGCAATAAGGCAGATTGCGAAAATATTTCCGGACTATTTTGACAGATTTGAATTACCGGAAGGTGCAAGGAGTGAAGCAATCAAAGTCTACAGGGCATGTAGAAGTGGGAAATGCGATAAAGCATCTTTTTTGCCATCCTATGAACAAAATAATTTTGTGTTGAATCCATTGGCGGATGGGAAAGATCCGGGACAATATTCATTATCTTCTTTTGAAAAGCCGAAAGACGTAAAAAGATATGCAGGTGTTATGTCAGATATGAAAGTTCCCTATCAGATAGCAGTAGGGGAGACAAATCCAAGACATGGTGTGGTACAGAGAACTAGGGAAAGAACCAAAAAGAAGACTTCTCATGTAGACTGGTGGTTGTATAGAGATGCAACGCCGTATGAAGAGTTTTCTTTGATAGCTGATTTTGAAAAATATCTTCAAGATTACAATCAGGAAAGAGATGATAGAAAGTGAAAAAATTTATTACTTTAAATAAATATGGTGAATTATACATCGATAAAATATTATTTGAAACATATTTTCCGATTATATTTACCTGTAAAAATGAAAATAATGATATTTTTATATGCGTGTGCTGCCAATGCAATGAAAATGGATGTAAGTGGTTAGTCGGAAGAACCAACGGTTCATTCATTGTGAGAATGCTTCAAAATGAAATAACAATTCGTCAATTATTGCTGGATTGTTGTACCGAAAAAATATCGGTAGATTATAAAAACCAGGAATATGCTATTGCATATAATAATTCCGATTGGAATGAAGAGAGTGATTATTTACCGAAGAAAGATGCCTACATTGATGCCGAAGGGGGAGAATTTGATGAAGAAATTGCCTATTTTACCTCGATTGAACATGTAGAGTATAATGAAGAGTATTATAAAATTATCATAAAAGAGCTGAGTACAATCGGCAACACAATAGACCCCTTATTGGATTCAATCACGGCGCTTTCATCAATTATCGGTACGATACCGGGTGAAATGTTCAAAACCGTGGAGATATCGGGAAAGTTATGTACTGATATTGCTGTAAAGGTTGGAAATTATATAAACCAGAGCAAGTTTAAGCCGATATTTAGTAGTAAAGTCACTTCTGATACAGAAAAAGTAAGTGTGGAAATAGAAAAGGAGAACAGTGAAATATCTGCATATGCAGCATAAAGGAGAGAAGATGGCAAAGTATAACAGCTCTTTGATTTTACAGAAAATGGTGTTTGACAAGATAGAATTCACCAGAAAAGGTTTCAAAAATGAAAATGAATTAACTTTCAAACTGCAGGTTCAAGTAGGCTTAGCGGAAGATGGTATGTATAAGGTGACGCTTGTTTTAAACGGAACCAAAGCGGAAGAGTATGATATTGTTATTGGGTTATCGGGGTTCTTTGAAATAGAAAATCAGGATCAGCTGGAAGACCAATTGCTTCAAAATCTGATCAATAAAAATGCGGTTGCAATATTAATGCCCTATCTTAGAAGTGAACTTACGCTATTGACGGCACAGCCGGATACAGATAGTGTTGTTCTTCCGATATTTAATATAAACAAAATGCTTGAAAAATAAATCGTAAAAAGCAAGGGAGAGAGGTAATCCTCTCTCCCTTGCTTTTACAGTCCTTCGGTTATCTCTACCAGATATTTACCGTAATTGGTCTTCAGTAATGGCTCTGCAAGCTTCAGAAGCTGTTCCTTGTTGATGAAACCGCGCTTATAGGCAATCTCTTCAATGCAGGAGATATATAAGCCCTGTCTCTTCTGGAAAGCAGCTACGAAATCCGCAGCATCCAACAGGGCGTCGTGATTGCCGGTATCCAGCCAGGCAAATCCGCGTCCCAATGTTTCCACCTGCAAAGTTCCACGATTCAAATACTCGTTGTTAATGCTGGTAATCTCGATTTCTCCTCTTGCGGAGGATTTTACATTCTTTGCAATCTCAACGACATCGTTGTCATAGAAATACAGTCCGGGAACCGCATAATTGCTCCTGGGATGCTTCGGCTTTTCTTCGATGGAAAGTGCCCTGCCGTTCTCGTCGAATTCCACCACACCGTATTCTCTGGGGTCACGCACATAATATCCGAAAATAGTAGCACCCTTTTCTCTTGCGGCAGCAGCACGAAGCACCTTAGAGAAACTCTGACCGTAGAAAATATTATCACCCAGAACCAACGCAACACGATCATCACCGATAAAATCCGCGCCAATGATAAATGCGTCAGCCAGACCTCTCGGTTGATCCTGTACAGCATACTCCAGATGCATGCCCAGCTGACTTCCATCGCCAAGCAGCTCCTTGAAAACAGGAAGATCTCTCGGAGTTGAGATAATCAGTATATCTTTGATATCAGCCAGCATCAGCGTAGAAAGCGGATAATAGATCATCGGCTTATCATATACCGGCATAATCTGCTTGCTGATTGCTTTGGTTAAAGGATAGAGACGAGTACCGGAGCCTCCGGCAAGAATAATTCCTTTCATTTTAAATCCCCCTTTTTTCCTTATAGTCTGCGATGCCGTCCCATACTTTATCTTTATCGGATAAAATAAGATCGTCCTCTGTCATTCCCTCCGGCATAGGCCAGTCGACACCAATCTCAGGATCTTTCCATAACAGACCACCTTCATCATTCGGATGATAAAAATCCGTTACCTTATAGCAGAATTCGGCATAGTCGGAGAGTACTACAAAACCATGTGCAAATCCCTTGGGAATGAAGAACTGCTTTTTATTGTCCTCGGAAAGTCTTACACCGAACCATTTGCCAAAAGTATCGGAACCTTCTCTTAAGTCTACCGCTACGTCATATACTTCTCCCCGGATAACGCGAACCAGCTTGTCCTGTGGAGAGTTAATCTGGAAATGTAGACCCCTTAAAACTCCCTTCTTGGAAGCAGACTGGTTATCCTGCACGAAAGTACAGTCAATACCGGCTTCTTTGAAATCATTATAATTGTAGGTTTCCATGAAATAACCTCTGGCATCACCGAATACGGTGGGCTCAATTACCTTCAGACCTTTAATTCCGTTACAATCTTCTGTTACTGTGATTTTACCCATGATTTTGAAATCTCCAGTTTTCTATTTGTTATTGTACATATCATCGTAATATTTCTGGTAATCGCCGCTAGTTACGTTGTTCATCCAGTCTTCATGCTCGAAATACCAGGCGATCGTCTTGCGGATACCCTCTTTGAACATGGTCTCAGGATACCAGCCGATCTCTGCCTTGATCTTATCCGGAGCAATGGCATATCTTCTGTCATGACCCTTACGGTCCTCTACATAGGTGATCAGATCATTACCTATATGTGCCTTGCGGGGATCGGAATCCGGCAGCATCTCCTGCAGTGTTTCGATGATAATATGAATGATTTCGATATTCTGCTTCTCGTTATGTCCGCCGATGTTGTAAGTCTGGAACAGTCTTCCCTGCTCCTGTACCATATCGATTGCCTTGGCATGATCCTCTACGTATAACCAGTCACGGACATTCTTACCGTCACCGTATACTGGAAGCTTTTTGCCGTGCAATGCATTGTTGATGATCAGTGGAATCAGCTTCTCAGGGAACTGATAAGGTCCGTAGTTGTTGGAGCAGTTGGTAATGTTGGCCGGGAAATGATAGGTATCCATATATGCCTTTACCAGCATGTCCGAACTTGCCTTACTTGCAGAGTAAGGGCTGTGGGGATCATAAGGTGTCGTCTCATAGAAGAATGCATTGTCATCATCGGGAAGAGAACCGTATACCTCGTCCGTGGAGACATGCAGGAACTTTTTGCCTTCCTTGAAGCTGCCGTCTTGAAGCTCCCATGCTGCCTTGGCACAGTTCAGCATGACAGCCGTTCCCAGTACATTGGTCTGTACGAAGATCTCCGGATTGCGGATACTTCTGTCCACGTGGCTTTCCGCTGCGAAATGTACCACACGGTCGATATCGTTCTCTGCGAAGATCTTGCTGATGACTTCCTTGTCGCAGATATTGGCTTTTACGAAGGTGTAATTGTCACGTTTTTCCACATCCTTCAGGTTCTCAAGATTGCCTGCATACGTCAGTGCATCCACGTTGATGATGCGAATTTCATTGTCGTATTTCTTAAACATGTAATGAATGTAGTTGGAACCGATGAAGCCGGCTCCGCCGGTTACTAAATAGGTTCTCATAGTCCTATCTCCCAGTAGCGTTAATTAAGTATATTATATAGTATTTGTGAAATTAAGTATATAATATTATCACGTTAATAGTTGCCTGAAAATTTCAAAAGGATTACTTAAATCAAACAAATCTTTCAGAAGGAGTACAGTGGAATGATAGGGCTAGGTGATAATATTGCTCTGGATTTCCTACAATTTTGAACGCATGGGGAGCAGAAAATCGGCGAAAACCTGATTTATATGATGATCAAGAACTGCATCAAGTTGAGTTGAGGTTGTGGATGGTTTTCCTAATGCCAATTGAATGTACAAATTATTTATATAAGGTGTTAAAACAGGAATGAAATATTTTGTGTTTGTAAATACTATAGAAATATGCTAAGATAAAGAGAAGTCTAATATATATAAGACGTGAATCGCTGATAAAATCAGACTTTTTCAGACTTCAATAACAAGTGGACTTAATTGTCGTATATCGATGAAGGAAAAAACTTTGTCAATGAATGATAATTAGTTAGTATACTCCCTCGAGAAAGGCTTTGGATTCTTAATGTTTAGCAGAATTAAAAATATATATGAATATCGTGATATGATTTACAGCCTTGTGCGTCGTGAACTTCGCGGCCGTTACAAGGGATCTGTTTTGGGATTTTTGTGGACATATGTCAATCCTTTATGCCAGGTTATCGTATACTCGGCGGTATTCTCTGTGATTTTCCGCGTAAATATAGAAAAGTTTTACCTCTATCTAATCATTGGTATGATGCCGTGGACCTTTTTTGGTACGTCAGTGCAAGGGGGAACCACATGTATTCGAGCACAATCGGATATGGTCAAAAAGATATATTTCCCTAGGGAAGTTATTCCCATTTCGTATGTTACCAGTGCATTTGTCAACATGTTATTCAGTTTTATCATTGTCTTTTTGGCGGTGCTGGTCTCCGGATTCGGATTCCATCTGAGAACGTTGGTATACCTTCCTTTAATTATGGTAATCCAATACCTGTTGTGTCTGGGAGTAGCTTTTATTGTATCGGCGATTACTGTTTACTTTAGGGATATGGAACAGATCATGGGAGTTGTCATGATGGCCTGGATCTATGTAACCCCCGTTATGTACAACATGGATTATGTCCCTGAAAAATATCGTTCGCTTATTGTGCTGAATCCGATGACACCCATAGTAGAGGTTTATCACCAGATTCTCTATTATCGTATTACTCCCACACCTAATTATCTGATTCTGGCTACAGGGGTAAGTGTAGCAGTATTTGTCATCGGCTTTGTGGTATTTGGTTTGTTGGATCGTAATTTTGCGGAGGAATTATAGTGACTAATTTACAAAATACAGATGACACAGTCGTAATTGATGTTCAAAACGTAAAGAAAAAATTCCGTTCTTATCAGGATAAGGCTACTTCATTTAAGGAGCGTTTTATTAATCCCGCTCGCGGAAAACATGAGGATGTTATGGTCCTAAAGGGCATCAGCTTTCAGGTAAAGCGCGGTGAAGCCATAGGAATTATCGGTAAAAATGGATGCGGAAAAAGTACCACATTAAAACTGTTAACAAAGATTCTCTATCCGAATGAAGGGATAATCAATATGAAAGGACGTGTATCCAGCCTGATTGAGTTGGGTGCAGGTTTTCACCCTGACATGACAGGGCGTGAAAATATATACACGAATGCGTCTATCTTTGGAATTACCCGTAAGGAGGTTGACCAGAGACTGAATGATATCATTCGGTTCTCCGAATTGGAGGATTACATTGACAGCCCGGTTCGCACTTACTCTTCGGGTATGTATATGCGTCTGGCTTTCGCGGTTGCCATCAATGTGGACGCAGATATTCTGCTTATTGATGAGATATTGGCTGTCGGGGACTCGGCATTTCAGAAAAAATGTTTTGAAAAATTAAAGGAGATCAAGGCGAACGGAACCACAATCGTAATTGTGTCTCATTCCATGGACCAGCTATACAAGATTTGTGATCGCCTGATTTGGCTGGAAGAAGGACTGATTAAGGAAGAAGGTTTGCCCAGAGTCATCGGCGAAGAATATCTTGCAGCCATGGAGGGACGTCGTCTGGATCGAATTGAATTGGAGAAAAAGCTGGAACGTGAGGAACTGGAGAAAAAGATAGCGGCGGAACAGGAACGACTGCGGCAGGAAGCTGAAAAAGAGAAAAAACGTCAGGAAGAATTTCGACTTCATGAAGAAGAAAAAAGGAGAGTGGCGGAAGAAGAAAAACGACGTAAAGAAGAACTGGCAGAATTAGAAAAAAAGCAGAAAGAATTAGAGAAAAATGCTACTCTGAAGGATGTTTGCCAATATACCCATCCCAGTGCCCATCGAAAAGGAAACGGTGATATCCGGTATACGAATGTGCAATTGCTAGACAGCAATGGGAAAGAAACAAATCTCATAATGACTGGTGAGCGTTGCCGATTGGTTCTCGAATATAAAGCAGTGAAGGAATCCATGCACACAAAGTTTGTAATGGGTATTACACGTGAAGATGGAACTTACTGCTATGGAACTTCCGTGAATATGAATCACGAAAAGCCTTCTGACTTAAAGGAAGATGGAACCGTAGTTTTTTCATTTCAAAATAATCTTTTAAAGGGAAACTATTTTCTTGATCTTTGGATAGAGTCAGCCGAAGGTGTTCAATACGACGCTGCTTATAGTTTGATGATGTTTAAAGTAGATACAAAACCGTACAATGAACGCGGAATTTTTACTATGCCACATGATTGGGATGTGGATGGTCAGAAATACAAAAATTGATTTTATGTGTGAGGGAAAACTGTGGAAACAAAAGTAGAATTTTATTCAGATGGAGATATCGAGGACAAAATAATCGAAACGCTAAAAGCCGGGAAAGATGTTTTTGATATTCCTTATAACGGTGGTGCTGTATTCCATAATTTTACAGATGCACGGGAAAATCTGATTAATTGGTATCCTTTTGAAAAGGATGCTTCCGTACTTGAAATAGGGGCTGGAATGGGCGCATTGACAGGACTTTTATGCCAAAAGTGTGATTCAGTAACAGCTTTTGAACATTCTCCCAAGCGTGCTGAGATTATTAGATATAGATATCCGGAATATTCTAATCTTAATGTCGTATGCGGAGATGTTTTATCCTATAACTTCGAACAAAAATATGACTATATTATGCTCATTGGGGTTCTGGAATACATGGGAATCAACAGTACATCGGTTGATCCGTATTCTGAAATTCTGCTTAAAATAAATCAATTACTTAAGCCCAACGGAATTCTTTTATTAGCTATCGAGAACCGTTTTGGTCTTAAATATTGGTGTGGTGCAGCAGAAGATCATACCGGTGTTCCATTTGACGGTATTAGCGGTTATCAACAAAATAGCTATACAACCAGATACCACAAGTCAGGGGTAAAAACATTCAGCCGTGATACTTTGAAGAAATATCTCGAAAAGTGTGGTTTTCAGCAAAGCAAATGGTTTTATCCGATGCCGGATTATAAATTTCCAACAATGGTTTTCTCAGATGAATATTTACCGGGGAATGCCGATGTTGGAGGTATAAAATTCAGCTATCCGCAGGAATCACGATTAGTAGCAGATGAGCGTAAAGTATATCCTGAACTGTTTCGAAATCAGGTTTTTCCTTTTTTTGCAAATTCCTTTCTTGTGGAAGCACATAAGGGGCACATGCCTGAATCTGAAATTATTTATGCCTCATTAAAACGCGATTATAAAAGTGAATATCGTCTTGCAACTCTAATCAGTAATCAAAAAAAAGTTATAAAGAAGTGCCTAACTGATGAATCGCAAGCACATTTAGAAAAATTTAAATATAACGCAGATGCGTTGGAACAACATAATATCAGAATGATCCCGTTTGCCGGTGATAAAAATCAGATTGTCCAGGAATGGCAGGAAGCTCCACGGGTAGATCAGGTTATAAAAGATGCTTTGAATCATCAAGATGTTGAAAAAGTTACGTTATTAATTGATGAACTGAAAGAACAATTACGGATGTCATCGATGATGTATCTGAGTAAAAGTTGTGTTTGTTCACCGGTTAATTATAAATTTTCATTTAATGACGAAAAAGAAATTCTTATCGATGGCTATATAGACATGACTTTTGTCAATAGCTTTTATATAGCGGAGCAAATTACTTTTTTTGATCAGGAATGGCGTTTTCAGGATGTTCCGCTCAACTTTATTGTATACCGTGCTCTAAAATATTGTGTAAATAACAACTCGGATTTCGAACTGCTTGTAAATCTTGCAGGTATTACACGTGAAGAAGTAGAACAATACGATTCCGCAGAAACAATGATGCTTCAGAATATGATGGATGTCCGGAAGTGTAATATGTTTGATCCTGGAATGTATCATGACGCGTTGACACTGGAATATCAGGATGCAGTTCGGGCTGACGAGGTGCTTCGTTTAAATCAGGAAAAAGCGGCTTTACAAAGTGAGATAAATTCATTGCAGAAAGAAACTGAAGATTTACAGGATAATATCAAACAATTAAATGCATCTTGTACAAAATCTGAGCAACTTTGTGAACAATTAAGAGAGCAGTCAACATCATATAGCAGAGAATTGGAAGATGCAACATCTAAGTTAAATATCTGTCTTGAAGAGAATAAAAAGTTACAAACTTCTTTCAAAAAACAGCCTATTGATAAAGAGCAATTTTATGAACAACAGCTTGCTGACAAAAATCAAACCATTCTCAATAAGGAAGGTCACATCGAGCAACTATTGGAGGTAGAGCGAGAGTATGAACGTGAAAAGCATTCCCGCACTTATCGTCTTGCGCTTAAATTCCGCAGTATTAGCCTCTGGTTCTTCCCGGTAAACAGTAAGCGTCGTTTCTTTGCAAAAGCTTTTCTCAAGGGATTACGTCATCCTTTACTTATGTGTAAGATGATCAATCCCAAGCGCATCCGGAATGCAGCAATCATTTTGAAAACGGAAGGCGTGGAAAGCGCAGAACACCATTATCAGTTGGTGGAAGAATATGAGAAATCGCGTTCCGTTCCTTTAAATAATGAAGCACTGACTGTAGAAGAAGTTTCACAGAAGGAATTAAACTTTGAGAATTACGCGTCTCTTACATTTCCTCAGTGGGACAAGCCACAGGTCAGTATAGTCATTCCGGTATATAACCAGTTTGATTACACCTGGCACTGTCTGGAATCTATTTTGAAAAACAGTGAAGACTGTACCTATGAAGTGATCATTGCCAACGACTGTTCCACGGATCTCACTACTCGCCTGGAAGAAATTGTGAGTGGTGTACGCATGATTACAAATAAGGAAAATTTACGCTTCTTATTAAATTGCAATCATGCAGCGGAATATGCAAAGGGTGAATACATTCTTTTCCTGAATAACGATACACAGGTTCAACCAGGGTGGTTAAGACCTTTGATCTCGCTTATGGAAAAAGATTCTGCTATCGGTATGGTTGGATCGAAATTACTGTACCCGGATGGATATTTGCAAGAAGCGGGAGGAATCCTCTGGAGAGACGGCTCTGCGTGGAACTATGGAAACCGTCAGAATCCGGAAGACTCGGAATTTAATTATGTCCACGAGGCAGATTATATTTCCGGTGCTGCCATTATGATCCGTGCTTCTCTTTGGAAAGAAATCGGAGGATTTGATCAGCGCTTTGTGCCGGCTTACTGTGAGGACTCCGATCTGGCTTTTGAAGTACGCAGACACGGATACAAGGTAATGTATCAGCCACAGTCGGTAGTTGTTCACTTCGAGGGTATCTCTAACGGAACGGATCTGGCTTCCGGACAGAAGAAATATCAGGTGGACAATCAACAAAAGTTCCTGGAGAAATGGAAAAATGAATTAGAAAAAGACCATTTTGAAAACGGAACCAATGTATTTCTTGCAAGAGAACGAAGCCGTAATCGCAAGCATGTGCTGGTAATAGACCATTATGTTCCACAATATGACAAAGATGCCGGAAGCAAAACGACATTTATGTATTTAAAGATGCTGGTGAAGAAGGGATATCAGGTTACTTTCTTGGGTGATAATTTCTATCCCCATCAGCCGTATACTTCTGTACTTCAACAGATGGGAATTCTGGTGCTGTACGGTCCGAAATATGCGGAAAATTGCAAAGAATGGCTGATAGAGAATTTGCCCTATTTTGATGTGGTGTATCTCAATCGTCCACATATCACTATCAAATATATTGATTTGATTAAGGAACACGCAACGGGACGGATCATCTACTACGGTCATGATCTGCATTTTCTCCGTATTCATCGAGAATATGAACTAAGTGGTGATAAAAAGCTCTTGGAGGAATCCGAAAAGTGGAAGGAGCAGGAACTCTATATCATGCATAAAGCGGATATGAACTACTATCCTTCTGAAGTCGAGTGTACGGAAATCCATAAGATCGATCCGGAGATTCCGGTAAAGGCGATCACGGCATATGTTTATGACCGGTTCCAAAATATCGCATATATGCCGGAAAAAAGAGACGGTTTGCTTTTCGTAGGTGGTTTTGGACATACGCCAAATCTGGATGCTGTGCAGTGGTTCCTGGATAAGATTTATCCGGAAGTATATCAGACGACGCATGCACCATTTTATATCGTCGGATCTAATGCGCCAAAGGAAATTACTGAACTGACGACAGAAGGTGTTGTAGTGAAAGGCTTTGTGTCTGAGGAAGAATTGCAGCAATTGTACAGTTCCTGTCGTATGGCAGTGGTACCTTTGCGCTATGGAGCCGGTGTAAAAGGAAAAGTTGTAGAGGCACTTTATTATGGAATCCCGATTGTGACAACTTCTGTCGGAGCGGAAGGTATTGAAGGCGTGGATGATATTGTGGCGGTGCAGGATGAAGAGAAAGCTCTGATTGAAACAATTACAAAATTGTATGACAATCAAGCAGCGCTGATAGAAATGCATAACAAGAGTCAAAAATATATTTGCGATCATTTCAGTACCGATGCTGCATGGAGTGTTATTGCAAAAGATTTTAATTATTAGAAGGAGAAGATATCTCATGATTATTACACAGACACCGTTTCGTATGTCTTTCTTCGGAGGTGGTACAGATTTCCCTGATTTCTACCGGGAGCATGGCGGAGCCGTGATTTCTACTACTTTCGATAAATATTGTTATGTAAATGTACGGCATCTTCCGCGCTTTTTTGATTACAGTACGGAATTGTCCTATGCCAGAACGGAACGTGTAAAACGTGTAGAAGATATAGAACATCCGGCTATTCGTGAAGCAATGAAACATCTGGATATGCATGAGATTCGACTTACATACGAAGCAGATCTCCCGGCAAGATCCGGTCTGGGAACCAGCAGTTCTTTTGCAGTAGGTATGCTGAATGCTTTTTATGCTTTAAAAGGTAAATATGCGGATAAACGAAAGCTGGCCGATGACGCTATTTTTCTGGAGCGTGTTCTTTGTAATGAAAGCGGTGGCGTACAGGATCAGATTGCCGCGTCCTTTGGCGGCATGAATCGGATCAATTTTAATGCAGAAGGCTATACCGTGAACCCGGTGATCATATCACCGGAGAGAAAGAAGCTGCTGAATCGCAACCTGATGTTGTTTTTCACCGGATTCTCCCGTTTCTCTTCGGATATCCAGGTTGCTGCGGAGAAAAATCTGAAGAGTAAGCAGAACCAGTTGCTTGAGATGTTAAGTCTGGTGGATGATGCGGAGAAGATCCTTACTTCGAAGACGGATTTGGAAGAGTTTGGCCGTTTATTGGATTACACCTGGCAGTTGAAACGTGGAATTACCGATAAAGTGTCTACGGATTCCATAGATGCGGTATATTCCAGAGCACTTCAGGCAGGAGCTACCGGCGGAAAATTGTTAGGTGCAGGTGGCGGCGGATTTCTGCTGTTCTATGTAGATCCCGATAAACAGGAAAATGTGCGAAAAGCACTGGAAAATCTGCTGTATGTTCCGTTTGAATTCGAAAACGGGGGAACCCGGGTTATTCATTATACCCCGGAAAGCTATGAACCTGTAAATGCTTAGGGCTGGAGGCACATATGAAAGTTGTAATCATGGCAGGAGGAAAGGGAACCAGAATCGCATCTGTCAATTCGGATGTCCCTAAGCCTATGATTCCTATTGATGGGAAACCTATTCTGGAATATCAGATCAATGCTCTTGCAGCACAGGGCTATTGTGAAATCATTTTAATTATCGGACATTTGGGCCATGTGATTCGTGATTATTTCGAAGATGGCTCTAAGTGGAATGTACAGATTAGCTATATAGAAGAAAACACACCGTTGGGAACTGCGGGAGCACTTTTCTATTTGAAGGAACAAATAAAGGATGATTTTTTGTTGTTGAACGGAGACATCATTTTTGATGTTGATATCCGACGCTTCCTGGCATATCACAAAGCGCAGGGAACTATGGCTACCATACTGACTCATCCGAACAGTCATCCATATGACAGTGGAATCATTGTGGCCGACAATGACGGCAGGGCAACGAACTGGCTTCATAAGGAAGATCCCAGATTGTGGTATCGCAATCGCGTAAACGCAGGATTGCACATGCTTTCTCCCAGAATTTTTTCGTTTTTTTCTGATTTACAGAAGAAGGATTTGGACAGAGACATCTTGAAGCCACTGATTATACAGCGCGAGCTCAGTGTCTATGATTCTCCGGAATATATCAAAGATATGGGGACTCCGGACCGGTACTATTCTGTAATCGAGGATATTCACAGTGGAAAAGTCGCTGCGAAAAATCTGGCACGGAAGCAAAAAGCGATTTTCCTTGACAGGGACGGCACGATTAATAAATATGTAGGTTTCCTCACAAATATTGATGAATTTGAATTGCTAGACGGTGTTGCGGAGGCAATCCGGCAGATCAATGAAAGCGGATACCTGGCAATTGTAGCCAGCAACCAGCCGGTGATCGCCCGGGGAGAAGTCAGTCCGGAAGAACTTCAGGAGATTCATAATAAGATGGAAACGCTGCTGGGTCAGAAGGGAGCTTATCTGGATGCAATCTTCTACTGCCCTCATCATCCACACAAAGGATATGAAGGAGAAAGACCGGAATACAAGATTGAATGTGAGTGCCGTAAGCCCAAGCCCGGAATGCTGTTAGCTGCCGCTGAAAAATACAACATTGATCTGACACAATCCTGGATGATCGGTGACAGTGACAATGATATCGAAGCGGGTCAGGCTGCCGGATGTAGAGTTATTAAGGTGAATACGAATTCATCAGAACTAAGTTCCGCTGTCAAAATGATTTTGAATCAATGATACAGAAGGAGATGCAATAGAAAATGCTTGCAGAAAATATCAAGAAATACGCAGATGAGTTGATTACAAGATATCCTGTTCTGGCGGGAAGCTTTGAGGATATTTTAAAAGCATATGAAACCTTGGAGCAATCCTATGCTGCCGGTGGAAAGCTTCTGATCGCCGGAAACGGAGGAAGCTGCTCTGATGCAAACCATATCGTAGGCGAATTAATGAAAGGATTCTGCTCCAGAAGACCGCTGTCAGAGGAAATGAAAAAGAAGCTGATTGAAATTGATCGCGAGCAGGGGGCAGACCTCTCGGAAAAATTGCAGGAAGCACTTCCTACCATTGCCTTGGATAATCATAATGCATTGAATACAGCTTTTCTGAATGATGTAGACGGATATATGACCTATGCCCAGCAGGTGAATGGCTATGCGGAAGCAGGGGATGTGTTCCTGGGAATCTCTACATCCGGGAACTCCAAAAACATTCTGTATGCGGCAATCACTGCAAAAGCGAAAGGCGCTAAAGTGATTGGATTGACGGGATGCACCGGCGGAAAATTGTTGGACATGGCAGATGTATGTATCCGGGTAGACGAAACAGAGACCTATAAGATTCAGGAATTGCACCTGCCGGTTTATCATTGTTTGTGTTTAATGCTGGAAGAGAGGTTTTTTGGTCTTTGAATTTTTGAGTGCTCTATTGTGCAGAGGATAACGGAATGAGAGAAAATATTTCCCCCCAAAAAATTGGTAATTCTTTTTTTGTATTTTTCTTATTATATATACTGACAATTATTGGAACAGAATGGATTAATTTTATTTTATATTTTTGTGGAGTTGAGATAAATGTAGGTATCGCAGAAGGCATATCATTAATTATATGTTTGGTTGTCTTTTGGATGAATAGAAAGAAAGTTGAAATATCGCCAGTGACTTTGGATTATCAAAAGCTAATCGGAATTTTTATTATTGCTGTTTTTGGATTCATCATGGCAGTATATCCGGATCAGTCTTTTGATACCTTTAATTATCATCTTATTGCGCAAAATCCCCATTTCGAAAATTATTTTACTGATGATTATGGATATGGAAATTTTCAAGTATGGGGATTTAGATTATCGGATCGTCTATTTTATTATTTTAGATGGTTGTTGGGTTATCGATTAGGAACATTATTAAATCCTATAGTACTGATTATTTCTTTTATTGAACTATATGAATTGATAGATTTTTTCTTTCAAAAAGCAGTGATAGACAAAGAAAAATTTATATATAAAGTGGTATGTAACAGAACAATATGGGCATTGGCAATTTTATTACCACTGGATGCAATGTTTATGTGTGGAACGTATTATGTGGATATTGTTGCCGTACCGATAGCAATAGAGATTTTATATCAACTACTTGCTTATGATAAAAATCAATCAACGTTGGACGTTGCATATTTTGCAATATTAAATGGCGCATGGGTAGGATTAAAACTGACTAATATTATATATGTAATTCCTTGTGTACTTATATATTTATTTTTTCATATTAAAGAGCTAAGAATAAAAGATTGGTTTTGTGCTGTCTTGGGAGGAATATATCCTTTCGGAATGTATCTGATATTTAACTATGTGTGTACAGGAAATCCGGTATTTCCCTATTACAATTCAATATTTAAATCAGTATATTTTTCGGCTAATAATTTTAAAGATGTTAGATGGGGTGGAACTAATTTATTAGAAAAAATTTTTTGGATTGTATATGCAGCGTTTAGACCATCTTATAGGCAAAGTGAGATATTTGATTTTGCTCCAGGTACATTAATAGTGGGCTTGGTTGGTACTGCTATTATAACGATTTTATTAGGTATTAATTTTTTAAGGGAAAAAAAGACTCAAGTCTCTACAGAATATATTATATTACTTTCATTGGCGATTAGTTCATCAATATTATGGGCAGTTACTACAGGATACAGTAGATATTTTATATTTGGAAAAATTTTGTGGGGAATATTGGCATTTATTTTTGTGTTATTTATGGTGAAAAGGTATCGCAATGCTATAGGGTATGTGCTTTCAATGGCTGCGTTCATAGGAATTGTTGTTTGTTTTACTATAAATATTTATTCTGCTGCATTAGGAAGAAACTGGTCATGGTCAGGAGTCTCATGGAGAACATTTTGCCAGCAGATCAGAAATGTATTCAGCGACAATGATATAAAGACTGACTATGGAATAGATGCAGATGCATATATATTAACAGACAATTCTACTATGGGGGTTGCGGAACTTATTGATGATTCATGTTATATGATAAATATAAACTATCCTAACAAAGAGGGTATTGATCCAAAGGACTATTATATTGATAAAATAAATAACGCAGATACTATTTATGATATTCATAAGAGAGATATTGCAGATATAGAGGAATATGTTCAGCAGTTAAACAATAATAAACTGTACGTCAATTCATTTAAAACAGTTGAGGTTGGGGCTGGTATATATGAACTTGTTATGGTTGATGCTGAGAGTGAAAATGGCAATTCTGTGTGGATATCTGCGCAAAAAGTATTGAGTTTAAAACCTTGTGAAGAGTCTGGGAAATATACTTTGTCATTTATATCTGGTCGCTATTATGACTGGGAAGATTCACCACAGGTGAAAATCAAAGTATTTAAATCAGATGGTGTGACAGAAACATTGATTAATGAAATAAAAGTGGATAATAATGACATTGATAACTTCGAACTAATGTGCTATTTAGACAAAGGAGATTTGATTATTATGAAAGCAGTTGATCAAGACGGAAATGAAATTGCCGATGAAGAGATAAATAAAGTCTTTGTTTTGAACACTGTGTTGGAGAAAAGGGATAGTGATTAAAATGGGGATAATAATTGATAAAAGGATAAAAAATGTTATAGCTTTTCTTATTACTTTTTTAGAAACGATATACATTTGTAATTTGATTCAACTATCTGAGAAAGAATTATTTTGGATTATATTTTTAGGGGGAGTGATTGTTAATTCTAAAATTTGTTTAGAAATAAAGAATGGGAAAAAACTTTACAGTTTATTGGCTCTTGCAATTTCGATATATATTTCTTTCGCTTTTTATAAATAAGTCCGGATGGTTTTCTTACATTAAAGAATCTGCTTATTTCTATATGTGGTGTTCCTTTTATTTGGATTATTCTTATATATATATTAAATAAGTTGAATGCATGCGAAACAAGAAATAATATCGGATTTTATAAAAGAGAAAAATTAAAGAAAAGCAAATGGATATTAATATCAATATTCATATTTGTGTGTTGGTTACCAGTATTGGTGATTAATTATCCAGGGATTATCATATCCGATTATACATGGCAATATTTTCAGGCGTTGGGTCAAAGTGAAATGACAAATCATCATCCGGTTATTCATACAATGATAATTCGTTTTTCACAATGGCTGAGTGGTGTTGTTTGTGGACAGATTTCTGCAGAAACGGCTGTTTTGATAAACAGTATTTTACAAATGATTATACTGTCGGGAATTATTGGATATGTTTTGAAGCAAATAGCCGAGCAAGCAGTGATGTGTTCAAGATATGTAAAAAGAATTTTGATTATAAGCGGATTATGGTATGTATTATTTCCAATGAATTCATTATTTAGCATATATATGACAAAGGATATAATTTTTTCCGCATGTTGCTTCCTATGGAGTTTTTTGCTTTACAGAGATATTAAGGAGTATGATGGCAATATAAAAAAGGACAATGATGGCAGGATAAAATCAATAATAGCAGAATCTGTCATAGCTGTACTTATTATATGTTTTAGAAGTAATGGTTTTATCATAGTGGTTGGAACACTCATTTTGGCAATTATATATAAAAGGAAATTGAAAAAGCTACATATTATATTAGGAATTGCTTTAACAGCTTGGATTATACAAATACCAATTTTAAATGCAGCTAAGATTCCTCAAACAGAATTGGTTGAAGCACTTGGCATACCAATTAATCAAGTAGCTAATGTAGTTAACCATAATGAAAGTCTGACTGAGCAAGAAAAAACCTTAATAGAAAATGTCATGTCTCTTGATACAATAAAAGAAACATACAATGTAAGATATTCGGATCCTTTAAAATTCAATTCAAAATTTAATGGAAGCGTGATAGAGGAAAATACGGTCGAATATTTGAAACTATGGGTAGGCTTATTTGTTAAATATCCTAAAGATTATCTTGAGGCAAGCTTAAATTTAACTATTGGATATTGGTATCCAGGGGTCGACAAAGGCTGTATTAGTTATAATTATGATACGAGAACACAATTCTTTGATCAGCTTGGAATAGAACATTATTCTGTCAATACATTATATAAACATTTTTTAACTGCAGATGTTCGTCAGAATATATTTGAATCTGCTTTTTGGAGTCCGGGTTTGGCAGTAATGTTTTTGCTTATATTGTTACTATTATGTGTTGGACAGGAATTTTATAACTTGATATTCATGTTTTTACCAGCGATATTGGGATGGGTCTCTTTACTAATAGCGGCACCATCTTATTGTGAAACAAGATATGTTTATTTTGTATTTTTAATTTTACCAGTAATAATTGTATGTATGTTAATAGAAAAGGAGCAAAATTATGGACAAGATTGCAGTTTTGATACCATGTTATAATGAAAGCAAAACAATTGATAAGGTTGTAAGAGATTTTAAAAAGGCATTACCAGAAGCAACTATTTATGTATATGATAATAATTCGAAAGATGGTACGGATAAAATTGCAAAAAATGCGGGAGCAATTGTTAGATATGAGCATCAACAGGGAAAGGGAAATGTTATCAGAAGAATGTTTTCAGAAATTGATGCAGAATGTTATTTAATGGTTGATGGAGATGATACATATCCGGCAGAAGCAGCTTCGCAAATGGTGGATAAGATTCTGAATGATAAAGCAGATATGATAGTTGGCGATAGACTTTCATCTACCTATTTCGAAGAAAACAAACGTCCATTTCACAATTTTGGAAATTCTATAGTCCGGTGGAGCATTAATACATTATTTAAAAATGATATCAAGGATATTATGACTGGATATAGAGCTTTTAGTTATAGATTTGTAAAGACATTTCCGGTTTTATCAAAAGGATTTGAAATTGAAACAGAAATGAGCATTCATGCTGTTGATAAAAATATGTTTGTTGAGAACGTGATTATTGATTATCGAGATAGGCCAGAAGGATCAGAATCTAAACTAAATACATATTCTGATGGTATTAAAGTTCTGATGACTATTATGCGTTTGTTTAGAACTTACAGACCGGGAGGATTCTTTGGAGTAATTGCTAGTATTCTGGCTTTAATAGCCATAATCTTCTTTGTACCTATTCTTATCACATATTCCAGAACCGGATTAGTACCGCAACTCCCAACTTTGATTGTATGTGGTTTTGTCATGATTGCAGCGATTCAGTCGTTATTTGCAGGGTTGGTGTTGAAAACAATATATCAAAAGAATAGACAGGATTTTGAAATGGAATTATATCGGGTTACATCGGAAATGCAATTAAAAAGTGTAACAGATATGGGTAAAAAGTCGTAAAATTCATATAATTGCTAGGAAAAGCAATGAGAGGATAATAATGAAGAAGAAAATAGCATTCATTTTTTTTACATGTATCATGATTGTCAGTCAGAACATATACGCTTTGGCTGCAGGAATTGACTATGATGGCAATAATATTACGTTTGTAGAAGCAAATGAAAATACTAGTAGTGAAACTGAGGAGACTAATTCGATAAATATTGACGCCTTAGAGGGTATAGATTTTTTCAAGGAAGAAGGCCGGGAAAGCCAAAATATTGAAGACGGGGGATATGTACAAATACTATTTATAGCTATAAGGAGACAGCGTCATCTAATGGACTTACTTTTTCCGTGGAATGGAATGACCCTGTGTTAGGACAAGCTACTACATTCCATGTTTCTGCAACCGGCGGAAGTGGTACCTATTTATTCAGAATGGATGCCCCCAGTTATTCCAATCCCGATGAATGGGCCTTTGAATCAGTGGCTGATCCGAGCCGTGGAGAATGGATAAATTATACAGATTCCTGCAGCTCTTACGATTATAATTTTACAATGACTGCATCTGGTACTTATAATTTCAAATTTTATATCATGGATAAGACAGCAGGCGTCTACTATCTCCGAGTTAATACAAATATTCAAGTGACGGATGAAAAATATCCAAGTGTTAATAGTATAGTTCATTCAGCTGTTTCACAGTGCAATGCTCAAACAGATGGATCTGATTATCAAAAGGCATTATGGCTGCATGATTGGCTCCTGGATCAGCTAGAATATGATAATTCATTGAAATGGTCCTCGTCAGAAAGTGCATTAACGCGAGGTTTAGGTACTTGTCAGGCATACGAAAGCGCCTATTCAAAGCTGCTAACTGCTGCAGGTATTGAAAATAGCGAAACAAGGGATACCTATGATGGCCATACGTGGAATGCAATGAAACTTGATGGACAATGGTATCAGGTGGATTGTACATGGGATGATTCTAATGACAATTGGTACAATTTTGATCAAAGACATTTGTATTTTGGTCTGACAGATGAATTGATGGCTATAGCGCATCCGGGACATGCCAATATTTATACTGCAGATGGATATGCTACCCGCTCTACAGATTTAGCAGATAATTATTTTGTGAAAAGTGGAGATGCTGAAAATTGGGCAGAAACTTATAAAGATAGAATACAAACCCACTTAGATGCAATGGAAACAGAATTTGTGATTGATACAGATAATGCAAGCTATCCGTCAAGTATTTCTGGAATTCAAAATGGGATTATTGCGTATGCTTTAAATCAAAAGGTATGGGAAACTGCAAACCAGAATGTATTATTGCACGTAACAGGTGAGCCAAAGAGCTTTTTATTTGTGGTAACGTATTCTAAAATAGATCAAAAAGATGATGATATATCTGAACTTGATAAACTGGCCGCAGAGAATATCGGAGCAATAAAGGACGGGAGGTATGTTATCAAGTCCGCAATTAACCATAAATTCAGATTAGATGTAAGCGGAGGCTCATCAGAAAACGAGGCTAATGTACAGATATATTCAGAAAATGGCTCGAAAGCCCAGAGCTGGATAATCAGTCATGATGAAAAGGGATATGTGATTATTGCGAACGAAGGAAGCGGAAAAGTCCTTAATGTAAGGGGTGGAGGTACCGCAAATGGAACAAATATACATCAATACAGTTTTAACCAGACCTCCGCTCAAAAATGGATTGCCGTGAAACAATCAGATGGAAGTTTTGAACTCATATCAGCATTAGACCAGAATATGTGCATAGATTTAAGTGGTGCACAGACAGAAAATGGTTCCAATGTTCAGTTGTATGAATCAAATGGAACCAAGGCACAAAGGTGGGTGATAGAAAAAGAACTAACAATAGATAATATCGCACAGGACCATAGAAATGATATAGATGATGGTACATATGTTATCAAGTCCGCAATTAACCATAAATTCCGATTAGATGTAAGTGGTGGCTCGTCAGAAAATGAGGCAAATGTACAGATATACTCAGAGAATGGCTCGAAAGCCCAGAACTGGATAATCAGTCATGATGAAAAGGGATATGTGATTATTGCGAACGAAGGAAGCGGAAAAGTCCTTGATGTAAGGGGTGGAGATACCGCAAATGGAACAAATATACATCAATACAGTTTTAACCAGACCTCTGCTCAAAAATGGATTGCCGTGAAACAATCAGATGGAAGTTTCGAACTCATATCAGCGTTAGACCAGAATATGTGCATAGATTTAAGTGGTGCACAGACAGAAAATGGTTCCAATGTTCAGTTGTATGAATCAAATGGAACCAAGGCACAAAGGTGGGTGATAGAAAAAGAACTAACAATAGATAATATCGCACAGGACCATAGAAATGATATAGATGATGGTACATATGTTATCAAGTCCGCAATTAACCATAAATTCCGATTAGATGTAAGTGGTGGCTCGTCAGAAAATGAGGCAAATGTACAGATATACTCAGAGAATGGCTCGAAAGCCCAGAACTGGATAATCAGTCATGATGAAAAGGGATATGTGATTATTGCGAACGAAGGAAGCGGAAAAGTCCTTGATGTAAGGGGTGGAGATACCGCAAATGGAACAAATATACATCAATACAGTTTTAACCAGACCTCTGCTCAAAAATGGATTGCCGTGAAACAATCAGATGGAAGTTTCGAATTCATATCAGCATTAGACCAGAATATGTGCATAGATTTAAGTGGTGCACAGACAGAAAATGGTTCCAATGTTCAGTTGTATGAATCAAATGGAACCAAGGCACAAAGGTGGGTGATAGAAAAAGAACTGACAATAGATAATATCGCACAGGACCATAGAAATGATATAGATGATGGTACATATGTTATCAAGTCCGCAATTAACCATAAATTCCGATTAGATGTAAGTGGAGGCTCATCAGAAAATGAGGCTAATGTACAGATATATTCAGAGAATGGCTCGAAAGCCCAGAGTTGGATAATCAGTCATGATGAAAAGGGATATGTGATTATTGCGAACGAAGGAAGCGGAAAAGTCCTTGATGTAAGGGGTGGAGATACCGCAAATGGAACAAATATACATCAATACAGTTTTAACCAGACCTCTGCTCAAAAATGGATTGCCGTGAAACAATCAGATGGAAGTTTCGAATTCATATCAGCATTAGACCAGAATATGTGCATAGATTTAAGTGGTGCACAGGCGGAAAATGGTTCCAATGTTCAGTTGTATGAATCAAATGGAACCAAGGCACAAAGGTGGTATATATCTGATTGATTTTTAAGAATTTTGGAACTTATAGATCAAAAGACTTTGAAATATAAAAAATAAGGATTAATGATATAGTGAAATCGTTTATAGCTGTTATACTGGAAAAAATATGAGAGGGTTATGGTTATATGGAAACTAAAAAGGAAAGAGACTATGCATGTGATTTGATAAGAATACTGGCTACATATATTGTTGTGGCAACTCATGTAAAGTTAGGATTTTGGGAAGATGATCATATAATCAGTACAAGATTATTCTTTGCATGTTTATTTGGTGATGGCGTTTCTATATTTTTTATTCTTTCAGGTTTTTTTATGTTTAATGGCACTACTTTTGGGAATAGGTTTAAAAAATGCGTTTTATCTATTGTGTTGCCAGCGTTTTTAGTAGCTATTGTGACACAAATTATTTATCCATGGATTTCTTCTAGTTCATTATGGGGAGGGATAACATTTTACATTCCTTGGAATGAAATAAACGTTTCAATATTACAACAAAACGCAGGGAATCTTCAGGGGTGCTTTCATTTTTGGTATATTTTTGCCTATATAAAATGGATATTATTTTATCCTTTGTTGAAATGGATTTGTCAGGAAGGAAAAGAACAGAACTTATGTAGGCGGTTGCTTATTATTTTACAGCTTATTTCAGTTCTCGTTAGCAATGCAAAACTATTGTATAATATTTCACTAAACACTTATTCTTTTTTTGATACATCCATTCTTTTGGGAATAATAGGTTTTGAGATAAGCTGCAAAAGAAATTCAATAAAAGGTAATTTGGTTATTCGTTTTGTGAGTTTGCTTACATTTATAGCCATTAATTTTGCTCGGTTAGTAGCACAGGAAAATTTATATTTTATTGATACAAATAATAGCACTTATTTAAATTGGGATAGCATATTCGGAATTCTATGTGCAACGGCAGCGTTTTGTTTTCTTTATTCATGGAATTTTGATAATATCAGTATAAGAACGAAGAAAATGATAAAATTCATAAGTGATAGAACATTTATCATTTATCTGTTCCATGTAATTGTCTATTTCAAGTGCAGTTCAATGGGACTTCAGGGTAAATTTATTCAACTGTGTTCTCAGAGATTAAACATTATTGGCGATACAATTTATAGTGTGTTGTATCCGTTATTTATTTTTGTAATCACTTTTGTAATTTCAATGTTAGTAAGTTTATTTATTAAAATGATAAAGAGTAAATTTAGATTAATTAGGATTTAAATACGAATTCAAGAAAAGTGTGAAAGGATAACGACAATAGTGATGGCACAGGAAGATATATTTGACAAGATTATGCATTTGCCGGGATTAAGGAAGACTGAAAGATTCTATAAAAAGAACAAAGAGGTGCTTTTATATTTGTTCTTTGGAGGGCTTGCATTTTTGGTGAGCATCGGCACATATGTATTGTTTAATGTATCCTGGGGGATGAATGAGTTAATAGCCAATATTTTTTCCTGGATTATTACAGTACTGTTTGCTTTTTTTACGAATAGAATATGGGTATTCCAATCAAGAACGAATGGCACAGGAGAATTTGTGAAGCAACTGTTTTTATTTTATGCAGGTAGAGTAATAACATTGATGGTAGAAGAGGTAATATTGTTAGTATTTATCACCTGGCTTGGCTTCTCTAGCGTATTTGTGAAAGTAATAGCCCAAGTAGTAGTAATTGTGTTGAATTATGTGATTAGTAAAATACTGATATTTAAACCGAAAAAGTTTAGTTGATTTCTTTCGAAGAATGCACATTATTCAATAAGGAACAATAATATAATAACTCCCCGTTCGTATATTTATGCCATAATAGTAATCACCAATGATTATAAATATTATAATACAAAAGGAGATGCTATTATGGCTACACTTGACCACTGGATAACTAATTATCTGAATGACTGTCGTTATCGAAAACACTTGGATGTTAAAACCCTACGGGCATATCGTTCTGACTTGAATGAGTTCACTACGTATATAGTGGATCAGGATGTCGATTTTCTGGATAAACATTCTATTTCCGCTTATGTGAACGATTTGCACAAAAACAAATCTCCTCGTACCGTCAAACGTAAAATTGCCAGTCTGCATGCTTTCTATCGTTATCTTGTCTATGAAGAACTGGTGGAATCGGATCCGTTCTACCGGTTGGATCTGACTTTCCGGCTTCCGTCACAGCTTCCCCGTTATATTCCGACTCATATGTTGAGAGATTTCTATGTTACACTATATGGAAATAACTCTGAGCGTCAGTCTGCTTTTAAGAAAAAATGCGCTTTGCGTGATATAGCGGTGATGGAGCTGTTGATTGCTTCGGGACTACGAATATCGGAACTCTATGAGCTTACTACCGATGCGGTGAATCTGGCAGAAAATGAAATCCGTATCCGCGGTAAGGGTAACAAGGAACGCATTATTCAGCTGACGGAACCTGTCACAATATCTGCATTAAATGAATATTTCAAGTCTTTTTCACAGGAGATTCAGGACACCGGCTTCTTTTTTATTAATAACTGCGGACGGCGCCTGACGGATCAGTCCGTTCGCAACATGATCAACCGGATTGCCGGAGAGGCATCGATTCCTCTTCATCTTACCCCACACATGTTCAGACATTCCTTTGCTACTTTTCTGGTGAATCAGGATGTGGACATTCGCTGCATTCAGGAGTTATTAGGGCACAGCTCTATAAAGACCACGGAAATATACACCCACGTGAACCTTGCTAAGCAAAAAGAGATTCTGGTAAATAAAAATCCCCGCAAGATGATATACTAGCATATGCATTAATAGAATAAGAAAAACCAAATGAAAAATGAAACTGTTCTTTCATAATAATATAGAGAAGTATATTAGGGATGTGAGAAGGAAGTGAGTTATGCAGGCAATGGGTAAAAGAACGGTAAGAAGAAACAAAGTAGTGTGGCAGGATGCCGTGATAGCAATATTGTTTGGAACTATTATTGTGGCAGGCATTCTCTGTGTTGCCCGGACGATATGGTCAGGGTATCACTTTTTGGACGATCATGAGTTGATTCGCATGGAACAGAGTTTTTCACAGGGGATGTCGCTGCATGATCTCTTAAGGGCATGGATAAAAAACGATATGAACCAGCGATTCCGCCCTCTTTATTGGATCGAAAGAGTGACAGGTAGTTACTTGATGGGAAGCAACCTGATGCTATGGAACATATGGACAGCTGTAAAGGGGATTTTAGCATTTGCTCTGTTATATCTGAGTGCCAGATATGTAAAAGCAGGCAGAACGGTAAGCCTTATTTTCCCCATGGTAATTATGTTGGGAACGCAGTTTACTCCCTGGTATCGTAGTGCCAACCAGGAGAGTACCGGATTATTACTATGCGCAGCGATACTTTGCCTGATAGCGGCACAATATGCTCATGGCAGGTATACAAGCCCGGTATATAATATCCCTATTGTTATTCTGGTTATCTTATCCGGATTTGCAAAAGAAAGCTTTACTTTGTTTATGCCGGTGTTCCCGATGTTGAAGCTTTGGCTGGAATACTGGGATGGATGCGATGAAACCTGGCTGGGAACACGTAGAAAAGGGCGACTGCTCCGGTTGGTTAAGGAGAATCTGGCGGTATATCTTTGTATTCTGGCAGCATTTCTGATTAATATTTATATGATTTTGTTTCGTGTAGGAGTTGATCGGATCAGTTATGCCGGTTTTCATCAGGATACCGGTCTGAACCAATATTTGCATGGAATCAGTGACAGCCTGTTTGTGAATATGAAATGGAACACTGTGATAGCAGGACAGCTGATTTTTATGATACTTTTATGCTATCAGTTAGTAGAAAAATACAATATATGGAGATATGTGAGTCTATGTATAATTTTGTTTTGTACCATGGGAATACAACTGGTGGCTCACGCAAAAAGTGAAATGTGGGGCAGATATTTGTTCCCGTATATTATTGCCTATGCACTGCTGTTTGTGCTGCTGGGAAATTATATTTTCAGAAAAGACAGGTTTCGAAACAGCATTTATCAGGCTGTATTGCTGGTATTGTTGATTCTGACAGTGCCGGGAGCGGTGAGAGAAGCAAGAGATTATGCGAAGGATGGTGAGTGGATCCGGGAATATTTTCAATGTATTCTGGATAACGCGGGAGAGACAGATCGGATTGTGGGTGCTTTCGGAGATGAGGAGTTAGATCTGGCAACGGAATGCTGGTTGGAAGTTCATGACAGATCTCAGGCATATTCCAATGTGAACGGTGAATGGAAAAATACAGTCCAGTTAACAGATGCTTTAACAGGTGAGTGTTCATGGGAAGATGTGAAAGTGGTGACTTGTTACAGCTATGCGCAGGTCTATGTATTGTCGCTGATGGACGGTGTAACAGAGAATGATTTTGATTTCTACACATTTGGAAATTACATGGTCATGGTAAAAAAGTGATTTACGGACAGATATATTGCGAATGACTCCGTGAATCGAAAAAGATTACGAAAGAAGTACAAAATGAGTAATAGCATAATTTATTTTATACTGCCTTGCTATAATGAAGAGGAAGCAATTGCTACAACAGCAGGTAAGCTTGGAGAGAAAATAGAGCAACTGATCAGGAAAGAGAAAATAGACAGGAAGAGTTGCATGGTCTTTGTGGATGATGGATCTACAGACGGGACATGGGAAATCATTACAAGGCTACATAAAGAAAGGCCGGATCGTATAAAGGGAATCAGCTTTTCTGCAAACAGAGGGCATCAGATAGCGGTATTGGCAGGATATCATTATGCTTGTGACAAGTGTGATGCAGCTATTTCACTGGATGCAGATTTGCAGCATGACATTGAAGCGATAGATGAATTTATCGAGAAGTTTGAGACTGGCAATCAGATTGTGTATGGAGTCAGGACTACTCGTAAGACAGATGGTTTTTTCAAGAAGTGGTCAGCAGGTTTCTTTTATCAACTTATGACGAAGCTTGGGTGCATGACGATACCTAATCATGCGGACTATAGATTGGTATCCAACACGGTGATGAGGGAGCTGCGCAAGTATAGAGAGCAAAGCATTTTTTTGCGTGGCATTTTTCCGTCTATGGGGTTTCGACATGATTATGTGCATTTTGAGGTACATGAAAGAGTGGCGGGAAAATCAAAATATAATCTATCTAAAATGCTTCGATTAGCGACGGATGGAATTACGGCATTTAGCAGTAAACCGTTAGATGTTTTCTGGGTGGAGGCGGTTGTTCTGTTTCTCTTTGCCATAGTTTTTGGTATATTGGCGGCAATCTTCCGGACTGAAACCATGATCATTGCATTTTGGGGATTTTTATTTACGGACATTATTGTGTTTAATCTGGCAATCATGGCATTGTATATAGGTAAGATTAATTTCGAGGTAAAACAGCGACCGCAGTATATTGTAAAAGAGATACTGGATACGGATGATTGAAGCCTGATATCCCTAAAACTTAAGTGCGACAAAATTGCAAAGGAAAGTCATCAGTGATTTTGGATTTGTGTCAGGAATACAGGCGCTTTCGTATAAGTACCGGGACAGTTCCGGAAAAATCCTGTCATAGGCTTTCCGCAGAGGCTTGATTGGATGCGGTTTTTCATGAACAGAATAAAGATGCCCTTCAATTTCTATGGAGGGAATAAAGCCGAACAGAAAGAGCAGGAGGAGACGATCGTTTCCTTCTGTTTTTTGTATATAATTTCGGACGGTAGTGTAGGTACTGAGATCAGCGATACCCTGCCATACGGAGTCTGTTGATTGTGAGATATTCGGTTTCGAAATATCGATAGGGTATTGATCAAGACGTACCATGTCCTGCATGAGATAGTAGTCACGATAACGCATCATGGATTTTGTGGTAATAGGAGTCTTGCCATAATTTTTATTGTAGAGAGCCGTTAACAGATGAATATCTTCGTTGCCAGAGAGGTCGTTCTCTTTTAAAATCGTAGCATAGCGGGTTACCATTAGGTTCTCATGCTGCGTGAAGCCGTGGGCATCTGCAATATAAAGAGTGAAGGTGTGCTGCAGGGGACGAGACAAAGCAGTTGTCAATTTTCCAAGCTTGGAATCATATGTTTGGATGACTTCACAAAAGGTAATAAAACATGTTTGTAGGATGTCCTCAAAGTCAATATAAGAACTTGTAGAAAAATATTGTCTGCATTGTTTGACAATAAATGACTGATAATTATTCCACAAATAGGTGAGGATAGATTTTGATTCTTCGCAAGGGGCAGAGAAGGAATTATATTTTTTAATCAGTTCTGTTTCAGAAATGTTGATATAGGGATTCGGCTTCATGCAGTAAGGTATCTCCTTGACAATATTATTGCGATATTCTTTAAAATATGATAATATGAATTCTATCAGATGCTATGGAAAATTACAATATATAATTATTATGAAAGAAATTATTAGAGATGAATTATAGATGTTACAAAATCAGAGTAGTTTACCTATGGTGCCGTTTGTGGTTACGGATGGTATTATATTGGAGAGGATACTAAGTGGACATATCATCAAGGAAAAAGAAACGAAAAAATTTATTATTTCAGGAACTGAATGTTATTTCGGATTTCTTGCTTGGAATGATTTATCGAAATAACACTACGCTGAAATAGGCTATCGGTGGGGGGACGGAATTGAAAAGTATAATTGAAAATTACCCGGATTTCCGCAAGGTTGTCCGGCAAAACGAATTGGTCTACCTCTTCGGCACCGGTATTTCGGCAGCTCTGACAGGGAAGAATTATTCCTGGAAGAAATGGATTCTGGACGGGACAGGCTATTTTTCGGATAGAAAGGCAGCGGATGATATTGCGGAGAGTCTTCAGAAGGATTCGTCTACGAAGAATCTTTTGAATGCCGTGAAAACAGTTCTGGCGGTGACAAAACAGGAAAGAAAATATGATCAGTGGATGCACAGATCTTTTGAGGTAAACAGAGTAACAAATCAGAATCTGGCAGAGACCTTAAAAAAACTTTTAATTACCCAGGATGTTTTCGCTACCACGAATTATGATCATTTATTGGAGCAGACAACGGGATTGGCTGCGTTGTCTTACGCAGATACCCAACAGGCATTCTATATGCTGGATCAGCGAAAAAGTAATGCCGTACTGCATATACACGGAGAATATGATTCCATACGGGGCATCGATAATATCATTGCGGACGAAGAACAGTATCGTACGATCCTCAATGACAAGGGTGCGCAGTTCCTTCAGCAGATACTGGGAACGAGGACACTGATATTTGTTGGCTGCGGACAGACTACGGAAGATGCCAATATTGCCCAGTTTATCCGGTTCGCCCGGGACTATCTGCACATTGACAGAGAGTATTATTATCTGTATCGGCAGGGGGAAGAACCGGAGGGATTGCCGGATTTTATTCGGGCGATCCCTTACGGAGAGAAGTATAGTGACCTCCCGGAATTCCTCGAGGATATGGCGCAATTGCGGTTATATGCGAAGATAGAGAGCAATCCGATGGTTACCAGGACAGCATACACAAAGAACACTATGGATGCTTACGGATTAGCAGAGTATCATTATTCCCAACAATATTTAAAATTTTGTGGGCGCAGAATGGAACTGGCACAGTTACAGAATTTTGTGGAGGCAGACAGGATGTTCCTATGGTGGGCTGTTACCGGGCAGGGAGGCGCCGGAAAAAGCCGACTGGCACTGGAATTTTTGAAAAGAAGCCATCGGGATTTCTTTGGCTTTTTTCTGAACTATGCTGTGGATCCGGAGGAAGTACGTCGTTTCAAACCGTTCAATGATACCGTGGCGATAGTGGATTATGTTAAAGGAAATGAGGCAGAAATAGCAGTTATTTTTGCAATATTAATAGATAAATTTTCATCCGGGCCATATAAATTACGGATTCTGCTATTGGAGAGAGAAAATACAACAGAGTTCGGATCCTGGCACCACGATCTGATAACGGCGATGGCGCCTTATTACAGGCAGGAATGCAATGATGCGGAATATAATCTGGAATTAAGCACGAAAAACCACAGATTTTTATACCTGGATGATCTGGACGGGGCTGCAGTGGAGGAACTGATCGGCGCTATCTGCGAGAAAAACGGACTGCCCGCAGACCGCTACCGGGATCGCCGACTGAAGGAAGAGTACGGCAGGAAGTTTGAACAGCTGAAGTTCCGACCTTTGTTTTTACAGATGTTTGTAGAAGCCTGGATTGCCAATGGATGCATGGCTGTAGAATATGATGATTATAAAAGCCTGTTGAAAAATGTGGTAAGCAGAGAGCAGGAACGCATTTTGCAGGTGGTCGATCACAGGATGGATGTATTCAATGCTTTGATCCGCATGATCATATGTGCAGGAGTGGCAGAAGGGATATCTGTGAGAGAACTGGCGATGCAACATCCGGCAGAGTGGGAAACGGTACGTAATTTTACGAAGACACATACGATAACAGGAACGCAGAGAAAAGATTTTTTGACAGGCTTGTTAAAGGATGCGTCACAGGATATTCTGGAGGGCACTGAAGTTCTGCATGTGTTATACCCGGATATTGTTAAAGAATATATGTTTTTGTATTACTTTGAGGAAGAGGATATTCGGGAAGTATCCGGATTGCTATGGAGAAACTGTCCCGCTGAGTATAATGCCTTTTTGAGCCGGTGTCTGACAGATTTTCAGCGGGAGGAGTCCCTGGTTCGGGTCATCAGGGAGGCTTCTGCGGATTATACGAATGCTAATGCAATGATAGTGAGACAGGCTTTGCTGGCATTTAAGGTTATTAGCACGAAAGAGGATGGCCTGTACTTTCTGAACAGAGATCTGGAGGAATATGAATATTGGAAAAGCATGCCTGTCACCAATGAGCTTCAGGCAATTTATCTCCAGAGCATGTATTTGTGTGTCCGGCAGATGTTGGGATGGTCTCATAAAAATTTTTATGAGGCGATAGACCGGATCGCTTTTTTTCCGGTGAACAGGGATCTGTCAGCCAGAAAAGTACAATATCTTCTGGAGACAATTCACTATTTGGTGGAAAAAAACTGCATAGATTCAGCGCAGGACATTATTAAAAAGACGGAGAAGGCTTTGCGAGAAGTAGCCGAAGGCGAGGAAAAGAAAGAATTAGGGCTAAGTTTGCAGCGGGAAATTATTGTTTCGGATGTTTACTATAAAAAATGGTGGGACATCAGGAGACGACATCGGAAAATATTCCGGAAAGTTGACTGGAAAAAGGAACATCAGTCTGAGCAGTATGCCTATATTGTGTTTTCCGGAGCTCAAAAATGTTGGGAGACCATGGAACTGGGCGGCAAATTGCTGATGTTTACAAATTGGCTTCAAGATTACGCAGTGGATTATGCCAGCGGAAAACGTAACATCTATTTTAATGATAAATCGCATTATTACTATCTCCATGCGAAATATTTCAGTACTGCGGCTACTGCAATGGCAGCAGCCATAGCGGGAATGGACTCTTACGGGATCGGACATATTGATGCACTGCTTGATGAGTTGAAAGGCAATATGATGATATCTGATTTTGCCGGATTGCTTGTGGGGACCAGGGCATTGAAAGTGAGATATGATGATACCGTAACGGATGAGATGATACAAGGGTATCTCGGAGAGACAGAACCACTTTTGGACAGATATCCGGATAACGCTATTCTGGCAGAAAAAGCAATTCAGTTATGGAAAACTGTCTACGAAGTACGATATAAGAAAGATGTTCCACGGGAGATTGTAGAAAGGGCATATGTTTTGCTTTTACGATTCCCTAAGGATAAAAACGTAATGAATCAGTTCCTGGAAATGCTTGAGCAATCCACAGAGCGTGATAGATGGCAGGAATATATCCACAATAAGGCGGTGGTGTGCGGAATGCTGGAAAACATAGAGGATGTGATGTCGCCCGGCTTGCGGGAGTTACTTAAATAGGGTCTGACGCCTATAAAAGTCCTCCAATAAAAGTTTGTAAGATATTGTCGATTAATGTCATGCAGTAAGTAGAGGGACATATGTAGGCGCCAAAAGCAGCCTATACCTTTAATATCAGTAACTAATTATGCAAAAATGGAAGAGGCACTGATGAAAAAAGAGACTATATAGGGAGGTACGAACTATGGGATGGAAAGAATGGCGTTATGAACTGGAAAAGGCCAACAGAGAGTATGAATGTGGAATGATTGATCGGGAGATATATGAGAGCAGGGTAAGTTTTGCTATATATATGATATATAAGTGTGGAAATGAAGATGCGGCAAGAGGTATTGCAAAAGCGCATGGTTATGACCTGGAAGAACTGTTGGAAAAATGGGAACAGGAAGATGAAGGAGAAGATGACGATGACGATGCAATCACTGATTAATATTGATGGTAATGGATTAAAAGATGTACTGATTGACTTAAATGATAAACTAGCCACTGCTGTTGGGTGGATTGCAAACAAAGAAACACCTGAAAAAATAGCGATAAACACATACATTAAGGAAATACAGGAGAAAAATTATGATCCTGTAACGAAGGCCGCCTTAATCAGTAATGCAAAGAAAATTATTAAAGGATATTGTAATCAGAGTAACATTGTCGAAATCGCAAGGTCTTCTCTGCAAAACAATGCAGATCCTCAAAAGCTTGAGGATGATTGGCTGGCACGCTTTATGGACAAAGCACAATTGGTATCATCAGAAGAATTTCAATGGATATGGGGGAAGATCCTTGCAAGAGAATGCAATGAACCGGGAAGTATACCGCCGGCATTGCTGTATACATTGGAAAAAATGGATAGGGAGGATGCAGAAGCATTTACTGCGTTATGCAGAATTTCAGTAAGTGTAGAAAAAGATGCTTCGCCCATTGTAATTAGGGAGAGATTTGCAGAGTATGAAGAACTGGTAGGTATTACCTTTGATAAAATAGTCAGTCTTACAGCATTAGGACTGATAGAGACTGATTTGGCAGCAGTTTCGGCGGGATATAAGATGGAAATTGATCCACTTCCTAACAAGATTATATATTATGATATGGAAAAAGAACTAAAGGATAAAAGAGATCTGCAAGTAGGAAATGTTCTTTTTACCAAAGCAGGACAGGCATTGTATTGGGCGATCGATGCAGAGAAAGTGGAAGGATTTTGGGAAAATTATTGCATACCGTTTTGGGAAAAATAGCAGTAATGAGATGGCAGGGAAAACTTATGCAAGTTACGTATATAGGGTTAAGTGAATATTTTGAAAGATGTATTCCGCAAGCAAAAAGAGAAGGGTATTTGTTTATTATATCCTTAATTGCAAGGTATTCTGATGCACAAGATCTTTATGAAAAATTAGAAAAAGATTGGGCATCGCTGAATGATCTAACCGGTGATAAAATCCTATTTGTGTTTTCTACACCGAAAGTCAGAAAAAGAGCATCCTTTTTTCATATGCCGGGAAAAGAACCCTATGAAGGAGTAATGTGTCCATTTGTCGAGTTGCTGGATGGCAGAAATGTAGAGCAAAATAATGGCCCATTTGAATATCTATATGATGGCTATGATAAAATTAATTGGAAACAAAAACATTCACAGACAATTACGGACTTTGCTATGAATTATAATATATCAGAGGAAGAAATTCCGTGTTTGTTTTTGTATGACCTAATGCAAAACAGATACAAGGTAATACCTGTAGGAAAAGATACGGACATTTATGCAATGATAAAGGCTATGGTTGAGGAGATAGCGGAATACAAAAAAGACAGAGAAAATATTGGAGAGCAGTTAGAAAAGTATAGAAATATTGAGCAATATTATTGCTTATATCAAAAACTGGAAAGTGAGGCGGAAAAGGGAAATTCAAAACAATGTGTAGCTATTCGGAGAGTACTTGGCGAGGCACAATCATATAAGGAAGTTAAAGAGGATATTTGCGACTCTGAAATAAAAAAGGATTTGAAGAAGATTGGGCAATGGAAAAGGCAATATTTTAATTCCTTTGAAAAAGATGATGCTAGTAAAAAGAATTATTTGGAGTTGAAAAGAAAAGAACATGATATTGAAAATGAATTTAATTCAATATGGAATGATTTAGAAAGCGTAATGAAGGAAAGGGGAAGAAAAAGAAGAAAGAATAGTAAAGTAACAATATTGCAGGATTTATTAACAGCATGTGTCAATCTGCAGTCAAATTCAATGTATTTCGATGCGTCTGAAAATCAAAGAAATGATTACATAAGAGATTTACTAAAAACAGAGAAGCATGATGTGAAAGATCAAACCAGAAGAGGAATATCAGCTATTGGAAAAAGTGCTGGAGAAGTTGATATTTTAATTGAAGAAGACGGTTTGCCTGTGACTATAATCGAAGCATTAAATTTGGACAGCCTTAATACCAATACCTTGGACAGGCATTTGGATAAAATCTATAGATATGATACTGTTGGAAATGTATTTAACATAATATTGGTATATGTCAGGATATCCAATTTTAGTAAGTTTTGCGAGAAATATTTTGAGCATATAAAAAAATATCAATATGTTTACCCCTTAATTTCAGCTGATGACAGGTATGATGTTGAGAACTTTCCTTATGCAGATATTCGAGTAATGCAAACGAGGCATGATAGAAATGGGTGTGATACTATTTTGTATCATGTCTGTGTGTTGATTGGATGAGGTTTAACAGATGCTGTTCAATTCCCATGAATGGCGCATACGCAAATTTTATTTCGATTTATCGAAACAAGACTGCTGTTAAATCGAAATAAAATAATATGACAAATAAGGTATAATATAAAAAGATATAACGCTAAAATCAGCAGCGATATAATCACAGAGCGACACTGAAAGATAGTTCGAAATTACAGCTATTATATCCTCAATACATATTGTACACGAGGGAACTGCCTCTTTAGGACGTTGATGGATATGATAAACGTCTCAATTTTATATTGGTCGACGCAAACGGGTTTATAGATGTTATGGAAATAAAGAGGCAGACAATGACAGCGAATGGCTATCAGGAAAGAAACAGAAGAATTATAATATATTTGAAGGATAATTCTTAGTTATCCATAGATAAAGGGGACAAAACTTATGAATAGTCAGGAACAGGATCAGACATATAAAAGAGCCTTGGACAATTACTCATCTACATAGCCCTGGCCGGATCACGATGAATGGCATTTCCATACCAATAAAATTCTTTCTTCAAAAGTTCAGCGATTATTGGATCAATATTGTTCTGAGCAAAAAGTGATTTTGAATGCCGGATGCGGTAAGACGGCCTATCATACATCGTCCAAAGTGATTTATATGGACATTGTAAAAGAATATGTGCAAGATTTCCCTGATCATATTGTGGCCTCTGTTGAAAACATTCCACTCCCGGATGCTTCTGTGGACTGTATCATCTGTGTAGGCAGTGTTGCGAATTATGTGGATATACAAAAGATGCTTTCGGAATTCTCCAGAATTTTAAAGAAGGACGGGGATCTCATTTTAGAATTTGAGCGTTCCAACAGTGCAGAATTTCTGCTAACAGCAAATTACGGGAAAACTGTATTCAGACAAGAATACGCCTATAACAATCAAAAACACCTTTTGTGGATGTACCGGGAAAATTTTATAAGAGAATTGTGTGACTATTACCATTTAAAGTGTGTCTGCAAGTACCGATTTCACATATTTTCCTCTTTATTATATCGTCTGGGGGTTGATGAAAATAAGGCTGCAAAATACTATGTTTGGGACAAAATATTGCAGCCGATTGGTTACCTGTTTGCTCATAATACCATATTATTAATTAAGAAGACTATTCCTTAATAATAAAGGAGATTATAGATATAGCACTTGATACAATCGTTAAAAACGAAGTGATAATAGTAACCGGTTTTTCAAATGCATATATGCAGCACACCGCAAAAGTTATAACTGTAAACGCAAAAGTGATAATAGTAAGAGCAATCGATTTTAAAGTATATATGTGTTCTTTTGAGTGTGTGAAGAAAACTCTGTAAATACGTAGATCTTCTATGATAATGAATGGCGGAAGGCTTGTGAATAAGCTTTCCGCCTTGTTTTTATATATAACAGCGAAATGATTGTATGTCAAGAATACAGGTCTGTTTCCCTGTGTTTCATGGTATTATTCCGGAAGGCGTCCCTCGTACATGATACTCAGTTCTCCATATACCTGCGCCCAGTTTCGAATCGTTGTAGTCCATTTCTTGGTAGCTTCAAAGGTGGACAGATACAATGCCTTTAACAGTGCAGTATCACTCGGAAATACGCTCCTCTGGCGGTTCAGTTTGCGGTATGTTGCATTCAACGATTCAATGGAATTCGTCGTGTAAATGACCTTTCGGACCGCTGCTGAAAACTTAAAAATAGGCGAAACAGCATCCCAGTTGTCGTACCAGCGTTTCATGGAGTTGGGGTATTTCGGAGACCATTTTTCATTGACTCTCTCCAGTGCCTCTCTGGCTTTCGATTCATCTGAAGCATGATAGATGGTTTTTAGGTCTGTGGCAAAAGCCTTCCTGTCTTTGTCAGGGACGTATTTCAGAGTGTTTCTTACCTGATGGACAATACACCGCTGGTATTCTGTCTTGGGGAATGCAGCAGCAATTGCTTCCTTGATTCCTGTAAGTCCATCAGCACAGAGAATAAGGATATCCCTTACTCCGCGATTTTTTAACTCATTTAAAACAGAAAGCCAGTACTTTGCACTTTCGTTATCGCCTACATTGATGGAAAGTACTTCCTTTTTTCCTTCTGTATTGATACCAAGAATGACATATGCAGCAAGTTTCCGAATCACCCCATTATCACGTACAGAATAATGGATTGCATCAATGTAGACGATCGGATAGATTTCATCTAGAGGGCGGTTCTGCCAGTCTTCAATCTGAGGCAACAGCTTGTCTGTCACGTCGGAAATAAACCCTTCTGACACGTCAAAACCATAGATATCTTCAATCGTTTCAGATATCTGTCTGGTAGTCATTCCTTTTGCATACATGGATATGATCTTACTGTCAATATCGGAAATATCTTTCTGACGCTTTTGAACAACCTTAGGCTCAAAAGAGGATCTGCGATCCTGTGGCACCTCAATCTCCATAGTGCCATAACTGCTGTTGACACGTTTGGTTTTGTAACCATTCCGGTAATCATCACTATCGGAACGCTGGGATTTTTCATATCCAAGGTGATCATCCATTTCGGCTTCCATCATTTCTTTGATTGTGCCACCTAGGAGATCTTTGAGAGCTTCCTGAATATCTTCAGCAGACTGGATATCGTATTCGTCCAAAAGCTGATGAATGATATTCCGTTTTCCTTCGGTCATTTGTACTTTGTGAACAGGTTTCTTTTCTCTTGCCATAATAATAGGCCTCCTATGATTTAGATTTTATCATAGAAGACCTATTAGCTAATACTTATTTACAGAAAAACTTTCACAGACTCAATTTTTGATATGAAAGAGTACTATGACAAACTAAGCTCCATTCAATCAAATCTCCTGAAGATAAAGGCAGCATAGACGGACTAACATAGCTGGAAGATGAATGTACACACAAATTTGGACTTGACTTCCTTATTAATTTCTTCTATTCTGTTTTTTATATTTTCGCGTGTAGTTTTCACTTTTCCTCCTTCTGCACACTGGCTTCTTGACTTCTCCGGGGCTTATTCTTACTTTTCTTCCTCTCACGCCCCGGCTTCTTGACTTCTCCGGGGCTTATTCTTACTTTTCTTTCTCCTACGCCCCGGCTTCTTGACTTCTCCGGGGCTTATTCTTACTTTTCTTCCTCTCATGCCCCGGCTTCTTGACTTCTCCGGGGCTTATTCTTACTTTTCTTTCTCTCACGCCCCGGCTTCTTGATTTCCCCGGGGCTTATTCTTACTTTTCTTTCTCCTACGCCCCGGCTTCTTGACTTCCCCGGGGCTTATTCTTACTTTTCTTCCTCCCATGCCCCGGCTTCTTGACTTCCCCGGGGCTTATTCTTACTTTTCCTTCTCTCACGCCCCGGCTTCTTGACTTCTCCGGGGCTTATTTCTACTTTTCTTTCTCTCACGCCCCGGCTTCTTGACTTCTCCGGGGCTTATTCTTACTTTTCTTTCTCCTATGCCCCGGCTTCTTGACTTCCCCGGGGCTTATTCTTACTTTTCTTCCTCTCACGCCCCAACTACCTAGAACCCCAACGGCTTATTTTCTTCTCAGATACCCTTGCAGCCGGTTTCCGTGACTGTCGACGGTTACTGTCAGGGCTCCATAGTCAGTGGTGAGGTACCAGGGGACCTTAGCATCTTCCAGGCGCTGTAGCGTCGCGGCATGGGGATGGCCATAGGAATTGTTACGACCACAGGAGATAATGGCGGCAGCGGGGCCGGCGGCGGCAAGGAACTCAGAACTGGTGGAATAGCCTGAGCCGTGATGCGCTACCTTCAGGATGTCTACCTTGAAGCCCCCTTGTCTCCGTGATTCCCACAACTCCTGCTGTTCTCGCGGTTCCTGCGATTCCTGCAATTTCCGCGCATTCTGCAAAGCCTGTGATTCCTGCGCTACCCGTAACGTCTTCGCTTCCTGTAACGTCTTCAACGTCTGCAATTCCTGTGTCAGCTGCTGCTCCCCTTCGCCTTCCACATCCCCTGTCAGGAGAATGCTTAGCTTCCCGGCACCCACGCCGAAGTTTTTCCTTTCACCGATATCACCATGACCGGTTCTCTCACCAGTAACTCCGACAGCAAAGCTGCCGTTCTCACCGTAAACTTCGCTAGCAGCTCTTCCGCCCTCTCCACTTGCTTCCATCCCCTCTGCCGCGCCCCACTTCACTGCTTTCGCAAATACCTCCACGTAGAAGCATTCCGAATAGGCATTGGCATCCGCAAGGGTCGTATTCTCCTCCGGGTGCAGACACCGCAGCCGGAGTCGACTATCCCTGATCTCATCGCCACATTTTATGTAACTTACCGGTACTCCGGCATATTCCGCGGCAACAAGCAATTTTTCAAAAGCCTCCCTGCGCTCCGCTTCCGTAATCGCAGGCAGAAACATCTGCTCCACGGTAATTCCCCATTCTCCACCGTTCTCCAGCAGTTCCAATATGCCATTCATATGGTCTTCATCTGGGTGCGATACAAACACACCGCGTAGAGACTGGATTCCCCGGCTCTTGAGATAAGGCTTCAACACATATTCACCGATTTTCCTCCGACTGGTACTGCCGCAGTCAAAAAGATATGCCCCCTGCCCGGTCTCCACCACGATACCGTCTCCCTGTCCCACGTCCAGAAAAGTCACACGGCTTCCCCGATCAAAATTGCCGGTCAGTAAACCAACTATTAATACTAAAATCATTGCGGCTACAATTCGGCACATAACTCCGTTCCTATATGTCATCACTCCCTGCCATGTATACCAAAAATTTGCTAAAACATGTCGCCATCTGGTGGTACATATTTCAGAGTACCTGTCAGGGTGCTGCATCTTTTTTCTGTTACTCTCTCTTTTTCTACCCCTACCGCTATCATCCACTCCGCGTGTTTCCCGACGCTGCCTTTCTCTTTCAGCGCGGTGTCCGTCTCCATGATTATTTTCCGCCACATAAGCTGCATAAAGTCTTTGTCGCTTCCATTTTTCCGCATAATTCCTGCCAATGATCAACACAAATAGCCCACTATAATAAACGATCATCTGCCACTTTGCCGGGCGGCCCACGCACCATACCGCTCCCGGCAGTTCTCCGAACCGTTCGCAGATCCATTCATACCACCACAGGATCAGACAATCCACCGTCCCTGCAATTCCCAGTCCTGGGATCAATGACAGGATTCCCCCTGCCATCACCACACTCATAAAGGGCAACACCAGCAGGTTCAATAATACCGAGTAGACAGGGATCTCATAAAAGAACCAGAGCTGTATGGGCAGCGTAAAAAGAATAACTCCGGCACTGGCGGCAAAACCGCTTTTAAGTGCTGACACCATGCGCCAAAGCCTTTCATACACCACCTTCCGCCAGCCTTCCCGGTACTTGTTCCTCTCGTAAGCGGAATCACCCAGAATATCTGTCACGGTCAGAAGCCATGCCGGTACTCTAAAACCGTTCCCCCCGTTTCCCAGTCTCCTCTGTTCCGTGTCAAAGTCAGACCTCTCACCAAATCCGCTCTTCCCATCAGTCCTCTTTTTCTCTGCAAAGCCTAATGCCTCACCAAGTCCGCGCTTCCCGTCGGCCCTCTTTTTCTCTTCAAGCCCTGCCACCACGCCACTGGCCGTTTCCACACCGGCATTATCTTCCCTACCATCCCCGGCAAACACCGGTGTCAACAAGCAGATCCCCAGCACCGCCCCAAAAGACATCAAAAAGCTCACATCCCCAAGCCGCTCCGGTTGCTGCAACACCAGCAATGCCGCCAACAGCCCCACACCTGTCAGCATATCATAAGTCCTTCCCACGAATATCCCCAACATCTGCAGCAGATACATTCCTATGGCACGGCTGGCGGATACACTCATGCCCACCATCATACCGTACAGAAGCAGTGTCATGGCACCTCCCGCTGCTGCCACTCTGACCGGAGCCCCCAGTCTCTTAAGCAGCCGGTAGCATCCCATCCCCAGCAAAGTAATATGCAGCCCTGAAATGCTTAAGATATGAGCGATCCCATTCCTCTGGTACAGCGCCTTTACCTCCGCATCCAGTTCTTCCTTCTCCCCCAGCAGTAATGTCTGCATAACGGAAGCCTCTTTCTCCGGGAATACCTTTGCCAGTCTGTCGTGTAATCTCCTTCGAAAGGCAAACAACTTTTCTCTCAAAAAGCTATAGTCCTCCTCCGCTGCCAGAACCTGTGCTTTCCGCACTCTGCCACCGATGCCCTTTCCCGCAGAATAGGCCCGCACGTCAAATTCCCCGTGATTGGTCGCAGCATCGAAGTGCGAAAAAACGCCTTCCAGAACAATATGCTGGCCCAGTCTCAGGCTCTGTACCTCCTGTGTGTTTGTCAACTCACATTGTAATTTTCCAGAATAGGAATATTTTAGATCGTTTTGAATAATAGAAATTGATTTCAGAATAATCGTTTCAGAAGTTCTTGTGTCTATCCGTCCCGTGATCCTCACCGGACTTCCGTCAGGCGGCAGTACGCCGGCATCCCCGGTGTCTGCCCCCGTCAGTATTCTTCCTATGGCGAGCACTATCACGAGACACAGACACGCCATAAAAAGCGGTCGTCTCATTAAGCTCCCTTCCGCAGGCAATCCCGCCTGCCCACAGTCAGGACTGTTCCGACAGTCCAACACAAAAACAGTCCTGTCCCGCATAAATTCAAAATTTACTGTTCCAAAGTCGTTACATAATCCAGATTCCGTTCAAAAGTGGAATTGCTGAAGGTAGATGGCACTTCGCCGTTGACCAGGATCTGTACTTTATTGATATTATCCAGTTCCACCAGGGAATTCACGATGGAGTAAACTGCTACCTCCGTGGAAACATTGTTCACCACGGTCAGGAAGCTGGAATCCAGATTCACATAGCAGATGCCATCTTTGGTCAGGATATTGATGATCTTGGTCTCCGGATTGATCACCGGGTACAGACCCTCAATCTGTCCGCTGGGTCCCGCGATCAGTTCCTCCACCACGAATCGCTCCAACGGAGTATTGGTGGAATAATGCTTTTCTCTGTAGGCCGCGATCAGCTTATCACCGTCTGCATTGGCAAAATACAGCTTTACCTTCACCAGTTCATAGGTGTTGATCTCGTTACCGTCATTATTGATGAACTGCTCGGCATTCATCCAGCCTACCAATTCCCCTGCATTGTCATATAACTGACTGCCTTCCACGGTAATCGTCACATATTTCACATTGGACAGCTGCGTCAGTGTCCTTACAACGGCCGCCCGCACCAGTACTTCTGTGGTGACCGAAAGTTCGGAATATGCCTTATCCACATTGATCACAAGTTTTCCGTCTTCCACATCATAATCCAGAACCTGAAATCCCATGTCAAAAGGCGCCTTATATTCCAGCTTTTCCGGGGTTGTGGAGAGAAATGTCATGGTCTCTTCCAACTGTTCCTCCGGTGTCTTGGTGTTCAGATACTGGTCATGAACCTCAACCTTCGTCTCTGCGGTATTTACATAATACACCGATATCTTTTTGCCGGTCTCCGGCTCTCTCGTGCCACAACCGGTCAGGACTGCCAGCAACATCAGAAGCATACCGGTCAAAACATATTTTTTAACTCTCTTCATAACTACACAATCTTTCTTACAACAGCTCCGTCTAAGAGGCGATATATGTCAGCGGGATCTTCACCAGGAAACAGGAGCCCTGCCCCTCGGTACTCGTCACCGTAAGGGATCCCTTGTGCATCAGGACGGCGCTCTTGGTGATCGCCAGTCCCAGTCCCGTTCCGCCGATCTCTCTGGAATGAGACTTGTCCACACGATAGAATCTCTCGCAGATATGTGCCAGAGCCTCCTCCGGGATACCGATTCCGGAATCACTGACTTCAAAGGTAAAATACTGATGATCCGCATCCAGTATCACCTTCACCCAGCCATGATCCTTATTGTATTTGATGGCATTCTCCACCAGATTCGTCATGATCAGGGTCATCTTAACTTCATCCACCTCTGCCACCACAGGACGGACGCTTTCAAATACCACTTCCACATCCTTCTTCCGGGCGATGGGCCGCAGTCTCTTTAAGATCAATTCCGTCAGATCATTGATGTTCAATGATACAATATTCAGATCCTGTACCTTTTTATCCATTTTTACCAGTGCCAGCAGATCCGTAATGATCTGGTTCTCTCTGTCAATCTCGGAAGCAATGTCTTCCATGAATTCTCGATACAGCTCCGCCGGTACATTTTCCTGTGCTAGCAGGGAATCCGACAATACCTTGATGGATGTCATGGGTGTTTTCAACTCGTGGGACACATTTGCCACAAATTCCTGTCGGGAATCGTCCAATGCCTTCATCCGCTTCAACAGCTGGTTGAACGCATCTACGATATGTACGGTCTCCACATAATCTGGCACAGAGATCGTCTCATCACTGAAGCCTTCCTTTACCGCATTGATGGCCTGTGTGACTCTGTTGAAAGGTCTCGTCAAAGCTCTGGACAGTATGATAGCCAGTGCCAGGATTGCCACCATCATGATCACTTCCAGAATGTACGCCTTACGATTCAGCACTTCCTTGGCATTTACGATACTGTCATTGGAAATGCTGGTCAGCATAACGCCCCGGATGGCATCCGGATTCCTTTTTCCGTTTTCGTCCGTAGTGTTTGCCGTGGTATCCATGATGGGAGTGGTCATTTCTATGTAACCGTGCTCCGGGTCATAATGGGAAATGTTTTCCCCCTGAAAACATTTGATGACCTCCTCGGAAATGATGGTCTTTCCTTCACTGATGCCGTAGGTATCTTTTTCCACCTTGAAATTCTTGTTGATGATCATAACGCGGCCTTCATACAGATTGGACAGCATCTCCAGTTCCGCATTGATGACTTCTCTGGAATTGCCGGTGTCCTCTCTGACACCATGGCTGCTTAAATAATTGTTGCTGATCAGATGATTGGCCAGGATCATCAACTGGTTCTGTACCACTGTGGTCCGCTGTTCCACCGCCAGATCCTCGTAATTACTCACGATACCATGGCGCATGGCAATACAAGGCACCAGGCCGATCACCAGCGTCAGCAGGAATATCCTCGCCCGCAGACTTCGAAGCGCGATCATGCTCTCCAGCTTTTCCCATATAGTTGCAAAACGTTCTTTATTCCATTTTTTCACAGTATAAAAACCTCAGTTCCGAACCTCTCCACGCCATTCACAAAACCGCACGATAAATCGTGCTCTCCGCTGCTTCGCAGCTACTTTTGTTCATTTGCGTGGCGGTGGCTCTATTCGAGCCACCTTCAAAGATAAGAGAAATTGATTCTTACATGCAAGCATGGTGAATCATTTCCTCTTATCTTTGCCGGTTCTCATAGTCTCACTTATTATTAAAGTAGTACCCGACACCCCATTTGGTATGCACGTATCTGGGCTCGCTGGGATTGGACTCGATCTTCTCACGCAGTCTCCGGATATGTACATCCACTGTACGCACATCACCGGGATAATCCGTACCCCATACCAGCTTCAACAAATTCTCCCTGCTGTATACCTTGTCGGGATTCAGCATCAGAAGTTCCAGCACTTCGAACTCCTTGGCCGTCAGTCCGATCTCCCTGCCCTGGATGTAGGCTCTTTTGCCGTCACGATCCAGCTTCATATCGCCGCTTTCCAGAATACCGGTGTTCTCTGTGGTTCCTTTTTTCGGCTCCATTCTGCGGAAGATAGCTTTGATCCGGGCTTTCACTTCCAAAATGTTAAAAGGCTTGGTTATGTAATCGTCCGCGCCGTATTCCAGTCCCAGGATCTTATCCATGTCATCACCCTTGGCGGTCAACATGATCACCGGTACATTGGAAAATTCGCGGATCTGCTGGCAGACCTCAAAGCCGGTCAGCTTCGGCAGCATGACGTCCAGTAATATGATGTCATATTCCTTGTTATGCGCCATCTGCAATGCTTCCTCACCGTCATAAGCACAATCCACTTCCATGTTGTCCTGTTCCAGACTGAAACGGATTCCCTTCACGATCAGCTTCTCATCATCCACTACCAGCACTTTCTTGCCTGCCATCTTTCCTTAACCTCTCTATCCCTTACTTTTCTCTTCACGGTCCCGGCATAAGCCCTCATTGTACCGTGATCTTATCACACAATTTGTCATACGCGTTCTGTTTGATCCCGGGTACCTTCATAATGTCTTCTTTCGTCTGAAAGGCTCCGTTTTGCTCCCGGTAGCGCACAATATCTGCCGCCCGGGAAGCTCCGATCCCCGGCAGCGCACACAAGTCCTCCGCAGGTGCCGTGTTGATATTCACAAGTCCCTCCGCCGTCGCTTTTACCTCGGCTTCCAGAGTCTCCGCTTCCTCCAACGTTGGAAAATACAGCTTCTGACCATCCGTCACCGTTTCTGCCAGATTCACATAAAAAGGATCCGCCTCCGCTGTCATACCTCCGACCAGTCGCAGGGCTTCCTCCGCTCTGCTGCCCTCCGGCACTTCCACGACTCCGGGATCCCGCACTGCGCCGCAGACATAGACATATATCATCTGCGGTTCAGCCTTTGCCGGTTCCTGCACTGTCACGCTGCTGCCTGCAGGCTCCGCTGCCTGTTCCACCGCTTCCAGTGAGGGAAATTCCGCCACATCTTCTCCGGATGGAATCAGCACAATGGCCTCATCCTTCCTCTGACAGCCGGTCATGAACATCACCAGACTGAAAAACATTCCGATCAAACCTGCATATTTTGTTTTAAAAAACCTTATCGAAAACATCATAGTCCCCTTTCCATTTTCCTGATTCCTTCACAAAATTTCAGGGGATTGCCTCTCTATGCTGTTAACTTTCATTGTACTGGAATCGCACGGAATTTACAAGCCGTTTTCGCATTTGTGGTAACGATTCAGAACCCCTTCGCAAAATTGCCGCTACGAGGATAGCTCTGGATCATTTCCACTTGAAAATCACAATACCCACAATCGCCACGGCCATGCCGATGGCTTTCCGCCACTCCCAGGGCTGCTTCTCCACACCGAACCATCCGAACAGTTCGATAATATATGCTACAGCAAGCTGAGCGACCACAATAAGCATTACCGCTTTGGCCGGTCCCAGGGCATCCATACTGCGGATCACAGTGTAGGTGATAAAGGCTCCGATAGCCCCTCCCAAAAGCATATATCTGGGCTCCACCTGCGCTATCTTCAAGAATGAAGTCCGCTCCGTACACAGCCATGCCCCCAGACATACCAGCAATGCTGTAAACTGCACAAATGCACTGGCGGTCCAGATGCCGGTGGATTTCGTCACCTGGGTGTTGAACACTCCCTGGATGCTCATCAGCGCACCGGAAACTAAAGCAATCAAAAAACCGATCATAGGATTCTACCACCTTTTCTTTTTAGTAGTAGTCTATCCTGTGACCGGTTCGTTCATTCATATTTTATTGTAACAGTTTTAGTTCTCTGTACCACCTACCTGTCCGGCTATGGTCTCGTCCAGCTGCTGTACCAGAGTAGTCACGTCGTCACCGTTCCATACCTTGGAAAACAGTACTTCCAGCTGCATCCAGAAATTTCCCGTCTCTAGCATCTTCGGCAATGACACACTGTCCGCATACTCATCGGCAAAGATCATAAGCGCACCGTTGTCTGCATTCTCTGCCGCCTGAAGACTTGCTGGCATTTTGCCGGAGCGTTCATACAGGCCGTCCGCATATCCTTCTGCCAGATACGCTGCGAAGCAGTCCGCCAGTTCCTTGTGTTCCGAATAGCTGTTGATGACTGCCGCTCCCGTAACAGACAAAGATCTGCTCTGCAGTTCGGCGCTGACATCCGGCATACGGGCAATTCCGTAATTAAATGCAAGGCTGCCGTCCGCTTTTGCCTCTTCCAGCCGTTTGACCACATCCGTGGTTCCGATGGTGAACATGGTCTTGCCATCGATAAAGTCCTGGATCACAGAATCATAAGTCACCGTATCGGATTCAATAAAGAAGAACTGGTTCAGTGCCTTGTACACTTCCAGACACTGAATGGTCTCCGGATTATTGATATCAATATCATTTCTGTCATCCCCGGGATCACCGCCTACGATCATGTAGTTGCCTACGATCCAGTAGTTGTAGAAAATATTGTTCACGTCCCATTTCATGACACCTTCCACACCTTCCGGTGCATCAAAGGTATCTGCAATATTCAGCAGATCATCCACTGTGGAGGGAAGTGCTTCCGCGAAATACTGCTCTGCCAGCGCATTTACCGCTGCCTCATCCGCTGTCACCTGTTCCGTGGTCTGGTCTTCCGGAAGAGAATCTTCCTCGATGATCTCTTCTCCTTCCCCTATGGGTTCATCATTCTCACTGCTTCCCGCCAGTTCCTTCTCCGCCTGCTGGGTTGCCCAGGTTCGAAGATAATCTTCATTATATACCAACGCACTGGTATCAAAATAAACCGGGTAACCGATCAGCTTCTGATCATAGGTTACCGCAGACAGAGCCGCCTGGGAAAAATGGTCTGTATTGCAGATTCCCACAGTGTCAGGCACTTTCGATGCCAGTCCTGCCAGATAAGCCTTTTCCAGAGAGTCACTGCTCAACAGGTAGATATCCGGTATCTGATCGGAATGCAGGGTCTCCTGATTGATAGCTTCCAGATATTCACTGTCAGAAGTAAGTACGGGAATCACACGGACTCCACTGTTCTGTTCTCCGAAGGATACTGCTGCCGCATTGATATAACCGGACAATGCCTCATCGGAATACCAGCAATAGATTGTCTCCTTTCCTCGAAACAGTTGCAGTCCGCTTCCGCTCTCCTGTGTCTGACTCATCTCCTGCGTACTTCCGTAAACAGCTGCAGCAGCCATGGCAATCACAGCTGCTGTAGCGATAATTCTTTTTTTCAAAAACATAAATTCACCTAAACCTCTTATTCGATACAGGTGTCCAAAATAGCAATCATTTCGTCCACATTTTCCCGGGTAATCACGAGAGGCGGTACGAAGCGGATAATGTCCGCACCGGCATTGATCAGAATTAATCCCTTCTCCAATGCTCTGTTAATAATGTCTCCTACCGGATGGTCAAATACCAGTCCCTGCATCAGTCCCACACCACGGCGTTCTTTGATACAGTCATACTTGTCTGCCAGTTCGTTCAGACGCTGTTCCAGATAGGGAGCCACCTCTCTCACATGTTCTATTATATGGTCCTCTTCGAATAAATCAAGCACTTTTTCCACTGCTGCGCAGGCTAAGGGGTTACCGCCGTAGGTGGTTCCGTGATCTCCCGCTGTCAGAGAATGCTGTGCTACTTTCTCCGTCATCATAAATGCACCTACCGGTACACCGCAGCCCAGTGCCTTGGCAGAAGTCATGATGTCCGGCTTCACGCCGAAACGCTGCCATGCATACATGTAACCGGTACGTCCCATGCCGCACTGGATCTCATCCAGAATCAGCAGGATATCCCGCTCATCGCACAGATCACGAACCTGTTTTAAGAACTCTTCATTAGCGGGACGCAGTCCGCCCTCGCCCTGTACAGTCTCCATAATGATGGCACAGGTCTTGTCTGTCACCTGATCCCGCACACTCTGGAAATCATTCAGTTCTGCAAATTTGATATGTCCGATCATGGGCTGGAACGCCTCACGATACTTGGGATTGCCCGTTACTGACAAAGCTCCCATGGTTCTGCCGTGGAAGGAGTGATTCATGGCAATGATCTCATGGTCGGTACAGCCATCCTTCAGATACGCATATTTTCTGGCAGCCTTAATGGCACCTTCCACTGCTTCCGCACCGGAATTGGTGAAAAAGACACGATCCATGCCGGATACTTTTTTGATCTTACGAGCCGCCTCGATGGCAGGCACGTTGTAATAATAATTGGAGGTGTGGATCACCTTGTCGATCTGTGCTTTCAGCGCATCGTTGTATGCCTTGTTCTGATAGCCCAGGGCAAATACAGCGATTCCCGCTACGAAATCCAGATATTTTTTCCCATCGGTGTCATACAGATGTACGCCTTCGCCCTTATCCAGAACGATCTGATACCGGTTATAGGTATGCAGCAGGTCTTTTTCCGCCTCTGCAATATATTCTTTCATGGTGTCGCTCATTTTTCCTCTCCATTCCGCAGACGTTCTTTTCGTCAAGGAAACGCAAACCAAATTTCTAATTTGGTTTTGCGATAATGGCTACTTTGTGACGCCTGCGGCACAAATAGCCGGGTGCGGAATAAGCTGCCAGGCTTATTCTGCACACTTTTTTCACTCCTCATCGGATACGATTGCAGTTCCGATACCCTGATTGGTGAAGATCTCCAGCAACAGGCAGTGTGCCAGACGTCCATCCAGAATATGCACACGGTTTACACCGTTGCGGATCGCAGAAGTACAGTTGTTCAGCTTCGGCAGCATACCACCGCCGATGTAACCATCGTGGATCAGTCCCTCTGCCTCGGAAGCTGTCAATCTGGAAATAAATGTGGACTTGTCATTGATGTCCTTGTACAATCCCTCGATATCCGTCAGAAATGCCAGTTTCTCCGCATGTACTGCTTTTGCGATAGCGCAGGCCGCATCATCCGCATTGATATTGTAGGTGTGATAATCCTTGTCCAGTCCAATGGGAGCGATAATGGGCAGGTAATCCTTCTCCAGCATGTCAAAGAGAATATCCGGATTCACGCCGGTGATCTCACCCACATAACCGATGTCCTGACCGTTGGAATATTTTTTCTCTACCTGAAGCAGGCCGCCGTCTTTACCGCTGACACCTACTGCTTTCACGCCCAGCTCTTCCACCATGGTCACAAGGCTCTTATTTACCTTGTTCAGTACCATTTCCGCGATCTCCATCGTCTCCTCATCGGTGACACGCAGACCGTTGACGAACTTTGCCTCTTTTCCGACCTTGCCGACCCAGCGGCTGATCTCCTTACCGCCGCCGTGAACGATGATGGGCTTGAAACCTACCAGTTTCAACAGCGTTACGTCCTTGATGACGTTTTTCTGCAGTTCCTCATTGCTCATGGCGCTGCCGCCGTATTTTACCACGATGATCTTACGGTTGAATTTCTGTATGTAAGGAAGCGCCTCGATCAGCACCTCTGCTTTTTTCATTACCTGTTCCATATCTTTTTCCATTTTTATCCTCATTTCCGCAGATACCGTGATCCGCCTGTCATTTATCTTTCCGGTCGTTCTTTTTTTAGGAACGATAGTCCGCATTGATCTTCACATAATCATAGCTTAAATCACAGCCCCATGCGGTAGCTTCTGCCTCACCCATATGCATATCCACCAGTGCGGTAACTTCCGGATCGGAGAGGATCTTCGTGGCCTCTTCCTCGCTGTAATCACATGCCACACCATTACCGAAGATATGAATCTTGCCGCTCTTGCTCTCAAAATACAGATCCACATTTTCCGGGTCGAATTTGGCTCCGGAATAACCCAGTGCACAGAGGATACGTCCCCAGTTGGCATCATGTCCGAAGATAGCTGCCTTGGTCAGAGAAGAACAGATCACGGATTTTGCCAGAGTTCTGGCATCTTCCTTGCTGACTGCATTTATTACTTTGGTTTCGAACAGTGCTGTGGCGCCTTCGCCATCTCCTGCCATTTTCTTTGCCAGGAATGTGGTGATCTCATGCAGTGCCTTGCAGAAGTTGTCGTAATCCTCGCCCTCTGCGGTAATCTCCTCGTTGCCAGCCATACCGTTGGCCAGCACCAGCAGTGTATCATTGGTGGAAGTATCGCCATCCACGGAGATCATGTTGAAGGAATCCACTACATCTGCGCTGACGCACTTCTGCAGCATCTCCTTGGAAATTTTCACATCTGTGGTTACAAAACCTAACATCGTGCACATATTCGGATGGATCATACCGGAACCCTTGCACATACCGCCCAGAGTCACAGTCTTGCCACCGATCTGTGTCTCGATGGCGATCTCCTTGGAAATGGTATCGGTGGTCATGATGGCATGGGCTGCATCGGAGCCAGCCTCCAGAGTATCTGCCTTGGCTGCCACCAGTTTCTCGATGCCGGCGGTGATCTTGTCTACGGGAATCTGCATACCGATGACACCGGTGGATGCAACCAGTACGGCATCGGTGGGCACGCCCAACAGTTCTCCGGCACATTTCGCTTCTGCTTCACAGCAGTCCAGTCCCTGTTTGCCGGTGCAGGCATTGGCGATTCCCGAATTGACTACCACTGCCTGTGCAAATGCAGAATGTTCCACGATCTGCTTATCCCACAGTACAGGAGCCGCCTTTACCACATTGGAGGTAAAAGTACCGGCTACGGTACAAGGTGCCTTACTCACGATCAGTGCCATATCCTTACGATTCTGATATTTAATGGCAGCCTCCACACCTGCTGCCTCAAAGCCTTTTGCTGCGGTCACACCGCCCTGGATCTGTTTCATGTTGGAATAATCTCCTTTCGCTTCCGTTTTATTTATGATGTCGGGGTCAAAAGCCCCCGACTTTGATGCCTACGGATTGCTTCGTGCTACGCACTTCCACAATCCTGGCATCTATTTATTAAACGCCGTAATGTTCTCTTCATTCAAAGTAAAGTCGTAGTAGTTCAAGTCTTCCCGCTTTGTCCATCCAATGCATTTCCAGAAAGCGTTTCCGATGTCATTCTGGGTAAAAGCGATCAGGCTGACCTTGTTGATATGTTCCGCTTTCAGAGCATTCATGCAGTGGACGACCATGGCTTTGCCAATGCCAAGTCTTCGGTAATCTTCTCTGACACATACATGGTACAGACAGCCTCGTCGTCCGTCATGGCCGCAGAGGATGCCGCCCACTACGGCTCCATCCTCCCCGATGGCTACCACACTGGTGCCGGGATTCCGGTTGATAAAACGTTCCACACCTTCTCTGGAATCATCGATGCTCCGGATACCGAAGCCGTGAATGGTCATCCAGAGGGCATGCAGACCGTCATAATCTTCTATGGTCATGGGTTTGATCGTAAACTGTTTGTTCATGTATGTGTTTTATCCTTTCTAATCCTTTCCGTATCTGCTTTAAGGGAAGCAGGGAACCAGCTCCAGGCCTTCGCTCTCAGGAAGCCCGAACAGCAGGTTCATGTTCTGTACCGCCTGTCCCGCGGCACCCTTTACGAGGTTATCCAGTGCACCCATCATAATGATACGGCCGGTACGCTCATCAATGACAAAATTGATGTCCACGTAGTTGCTGCCTTCCACCCACTTGGTCTCGGGGCAGCTGCCCTTATCCAGCACACGGACGAATTTCTCGTTTGCATAATATTTATCATAGACAGCTTTTACTTCCTCATAGGTAGGAAGTGTACCGTCCGGTTTTCTCTTCAGTGTTGCATACTCGGTTGCCAGAATTCCTCTGTTCATGGGTACGAGGTGCGGGGTAAAATTAATGGTCACCTGGCAGTTGCCCGCATAGCCTAACTGCTCCTCGATCTCGGGGGTATGTCTGTGGCTTGCCACGCCGTAGGCTTTCATGTTCTCGTTCACTTCGCAGAACAGGTTGGGCACCTTGGCGCCTCTTCCTGCACCGGAGGTACCGGACTTGGCATCCACGATCAGGGTGTTCACATCGATCATGCCTTCCTTGACCATGGGATAGGCAGTCAGGATCGAACAGGTGGTGTAGCAGCCGGGGTTGGCTACCAGTCTGGTCTTCTCCGTGATCTTGTCACGATTGATCTCGCAGAGTCCGTATACTGCTTCCTCAATGAACTGAGGAGATTTGTGCTCGATGCCGTACCATTTTTCATAGGTGGCCACATCCTTGATCCGGTAATCAGCAGACAGATCCACGATCTTCACCTGAGAGAGAATCTCCTCTGTCAAAAGGCCCGCCAGAAATCCCTGAGGGGTTGCGGTAAAGATCACATCCACCTGCTTCGCCAGTTCTTCCAGATTGTCATCCTTGCAGATATCCTCCACCAGCTGGAACATGTTCTGGTATACCTGATAATACTTCTTATCTATATAGCTTCGGGAACCGTACCATACGATTTTGGCATCCTTGTGGTTTAACAGGATCCTTACCAGTTCTCCTCCGGCATAACCGGTTGCTCCGATGATTCCTACTCTGATCATTTTTCTACCTCTCTTGTTTATGTCATCGTTTTTTATTTCTGTCACCGCGATACTTGTGTCAACGAATTGCTTCTGTCGCCGCCATACTTGTGTCAACGAATTGCTTCGCAGCAAGCTGCTCACGCAATTCTATTTTTGAACTATTCAGAACCCCATTCGCAAAATCGCTGCTACGCAGCTGGATTTTTGCTCATGTGGTTACTTCGTCATATAAATATCATCACATATTCTTACGAATGCAAGCATTCGACGAATATGTACCGATATTTATCTGACTCTGAATAGTTCCATGATACCACTTTTTGTCTAAATGTCTACTACTTTTTTCATTTTTATGCACGTTTCTCGGATTGTTATGTATATTTATGCATATATTCATACTATTTTTATGGTTTTATGCATTATAGCGGAATAATATTCATTCTGTTTTCCGCGTACTTTTCTTTCCTATAAAAATCTGTTACAATAACTATGCTGTACTTTCGTTTGCAGCATATCTATTTTGTGGCTCTTTATGGTCTGTTTTTCCCGGATCCAAAGAGCAGAAATGAGGAAATTATGGCTTTTGACGGCGTTACCATTGCCTGTGTAATATCAGAATTAAAAAAAGAACTCATCGGCGGACGATTATATAAGATCGCCCAGCCGGAAAACGACGAACTGCTGTTGACCATCAAGCAGCCCACCGGACAAAAGAGACTGCTTCTGTCCGCCAGCGCTTCCCTGCCCCTGATCTATCTGACGGAGAGCAACAAACCCAGTCCCATGACGGCCCCAAACTTCTGTATGCTGCTGCGCAAGCACTTACAGAACGGCCGTATCGTGAACATTTCCCAGCCGGGGCTGGAGCGTATCGTGCATATCGATATTGAGCATCTGGATGAAATGGGGGATCTGCGCCACAAGACGCTGGTCATGGAGCTGATGGGCAAACACAGTAACCTGATCTTCTGCAACGATGACAATACCATCATCGACAGTATCAAGCGGGTATCCGCCGCAGTCAGCAGTGTCCGGGAAGTCCTGCCCGGCAAGCCCTATTTCATTGCCCATACCCAGGATAAACTGGATGCCCTGACCTGCGACGAGACTACTTTCCGGGAGACCCTTGCCGCCAAGCCTCAGCCGGTCTTCAAGGCGATCTACAGAAGCTTCACCGGTATCTCTCCGGTACTGGCACAGGAACTGTGTCACGAGGCAGGCATCGACGGGGAACGCCCTACAGCGGCATTGACGGCAGAGGATTATCATGCCTTGTACGAAGTTTTTTCCAAAATGGTCACTTCTATCAAGGAAGAGACCTTCTCCCCCTGCATTGCTTACACCGGCACCCGCCCCGTGGAATACGCGGCGGTTCCCCTGACCATGTACAGCACCGGAGCGGATCATCTGGAATCCTACACCTCCATTTCCGCCCTGTTGGAGCATTTTTATGCGGAGAAAAATACCCTGACCAGGATCCGTCAGAAATCTTCTGACCTGCGCCGTATCGTGCAGACCGCTCTGGAACGGGATATTAAAAAATACGATCTGCAGCTGGCCCAGATGAAGGATACGGAGAAGCGGGAAAAATACCGGATCTACGGAGAACTGTTGAATACTTACGGTTACAGTGCAAAGCCCGGTGACAAATCTCTCACGGCGGTAAATTACTATACCAGCGAACCGGTGACGATCCCCCTGGATCCTACTCTTTCCGCTACGGAAAATGCGAAGAAATATTTTGACAAATACGGAAAACTAAAGCGTACTTATGAAGCATTGTCCGAATTGACTACTCAGGTAAAAGAAGAGATCGACCACTTGGAGACCATCAGCACGGCGCTGGATATCGCCCTGAAAGAGGAAGATCTGGTGGAGATCAAGGAGGAACTGACCCAGAGCGGCTACATCCGCAGAAAGGGCGGCACCAAAAAGGCAAAGATCACCAGCAAGCCCTTCCATTATCTGAGCAGCGACGGCTTCCATATTTATGTGGGAAAAAATAATTTCCAGAACGATGAACTGACCTTCAAATTCGCCAACGGAAATGACTGGTGGTTCCATGCCAAAGGTATTCCCGGCTCCCATGTAGTAGTAAAGACCGAAGGGAAGGAACTGCCGGACCGGACTTTTGAAGAGGCCGGCCGGCTTGCTGCCTACTATTCTAAGGGCAGGGAGCAGGAAAAGGTGGAGATCGACTATGTCCAGAAAAAACAGGTCAAAAAGCCGGCCGGTGCCAAGCCTGGCTTCGTGGTCTATTATACGAACTACTCTCTGATGATCGACAGTGATATCTCCGGAATTGAAAAGATCAGCGACTGACTTTTGACGATTCCGGCGCATCTTATATGGTCGTTACCGTACTATGCATCAGATAGCATATTTTATGCATAAATATACTGTATATTTTTCATTCTATGCATTTATGTGCATATTTTAATTTGTTTTATTCATATTTTTGATTTATTTATGCAACTTTTCTGCTTGCTTTTGCGATTATAATGTTGTATAGTAATTGTCAGAGCGTAACACACGATCCTAACATCTGATGCATTACGGATTGCTTCGTGCTAGAGCATCGCGGTTTCAGGGTTTTTGCCCCTGGCATCATACACACTATAAAACGGAGGATTTTATCATGAAGGAAAAAGTAGTTTTGGCTTATTCCGGCGGTCTGGATACTACCGCTATCATTCCCTGGCTGAAGGAGAATTTTGACTACGAAGTTATCTGTGTCTGTGTCAACTGCGGACAGGCAGAGGAGCTGGACGGTCTGGAAGAGAGAGCAAAGGCTTGCGGCGCTTCCAAGCTGTATATTGAAGACGTTATCGATGAATTCTGTGATGATTATATTGTTCCCTGTGTACAGGCTCATGCCGTATACGAGAACAAGTATCTGTTAGGTACTTCCATGGCAAGACCCCTGATCGCCAAGAAACTGGTAGAGATTGCCAGAAAAGAAGGCGCTGTAGCCATCTGCCACGGTGCAACCGGTAAAGGTAACGACCAGATCCGTTTCGAGCTGGGCATCAAGGCTCTGGCTCCCGATATCAAGATCATCGCTCCCTGGAGAAGCGACAAATGGAACATGGACTCCCGTGAATCCGAGATCGAATACTGCAAGGCTCATGGCATTCATCTTCCTTTCTCCACCGATTCTTCCTACAGCCGTGACCGTAACATCTGGCACATCAGCCACGAAGGTCTGGAACTGGAAGATCCCGGCAACGAGCCTAACTATGAGCATCTGCTGGTACTTGGTGTGACTCCCGAGAAGGCTCCCGATGAGGGTGAATATGTGACCATGACCTTTGAAAAGGGTGTTCCCACTTCCGTTAACGGTGAGAAGATGAAGGTCTCCGATATCATCCGTACCCTGAACAAGCTGGGCGGCAAGCACGGTATCGGTATCGTAGATATCGTAGAGAACCGTGTCGTTGGCATGAAGTCCCGTGGTGTCTATGAGACTCCCGGCGGTACCATCCTGATGGAGGCTCACCAGCAGCTGGAAGAGCTGATCCTGGATCGCGATACCTATGCATTCGAGAAGGAAATGGGCGCGAAATTCGCCAGTCTGGTATACGAAGGCAAATGGTTCACTCCTCTTCGTGAGGCAGAGCAGGCATTCATCGAGAAAACCCAGGAATATGTGACCGGTGAAGTAAAGTTCAAGCTCTACAAGGGCAACATCATCAAGGCCGGAACCACTTCTCCTTACTCTCTGTACAATGAGAACCTGGCTTCCTTCACCACCGGTGATCTGTACGACCATCACGATGCAGAAGGCTTCATCAATCTGTTCGGTCTGTCTCTGAAGGTTCGTGCCATGAAGTTACAGGAGAACGAGAAGAAACTTGGTAACTAAGAATTAAAATAATGAGGTGTCTATGATAACTGCACAGACTATAATTACTGTGGTGATCCTGTATCTGGTGATCATCAATGTTGTGGGATATGTGATCATGGGTGTCGATAAAAAAAGAGCCATCCGGGGTGCCTGGCGCATCTCGGAGGCTTCTCTTTTTTTCACGGCGCTTTTGGGTGGCAGTCTGGGATGTATTCTGGGTATGCAGCACTTCCGTCATAAGACGAAGCACTGGTATTTCAAGTACGGAATGCCGGCGATCCTGGTGGTACAGGTACTGCTTTTTGCCCTTTTATTCAAATAGGAAATATGCTATACTTCTTTTATAAGATGTCGGGGTCAAAAGCCCCCGACTTTGATGCCTACGGATTGTTCCGTGCTACGCACTCCCACAATCCTACCCAATATTCGCATATCGTGGGATTATCATCCCACTTTTATGCTCATATCGGGGCGGGTCCTAAGGTCTTTCACCCACCTATGAGCAAGCTCATGTGGGCTTAGACCTTTTGACCCTGGCATCTTTATATGAGATAAAGTCCGGGAGGTATCGATATGCATATAGCAGTGTGTGATGATAATGTAGCCGACAGAAAGCAGCTGGAGCGTCTGTTAAAGCGGGAATCCGACAAAAGAGCAGCGTCTACGGGTATCATTTATACCGATTCTTTCGGTAATTCTACCTCACTGCTGTCCAATCCCATGCAATACGATGCCTTCTATATTGATATGTGTCTGACGGAAGGCATCACCGGTACAGAAGTGGCAAATGCGCTGATTGCCCAGGGGGTGAACGCACCCATCGTCATGTGCTGTTCCAAGATCAATTACAGAGCACAGTCCTATCCGGAAAATGTTATTTTTCTGGACAAGCCCATCAAAGTAGCGGAACTGGCCCAGAGCATTGATCATGCTCTGGAGATCATGTCGAAAGCGGTTCCCCTTATCGAACTTCGTGAGGACGAGGATACCATCTATGTGACCGAACCGGACATCCTCTATGCGGAGGAAGAAGGCAGGAATGTCATCGTCACCCTGAAGGACGGTCACACCGTAAAAGTAGCCACCACCGCTATCAATTTGTTCTCTCAGATAGAGAATCACCCTACCTTCTTCGCTCCCACCGTCAAGACGATCCTTAACGGCAGATACATGGAGAAGCTGGGCTTCCGCAAAGTCATCATGTGCGATGGCAAAAAATTTGCTCTGCACAGAGACTGTGTTGCTTATGCGAAACAGCTGCTGGCGGAATATCATGCGTAAAAAAGACTCCACTCTCTCGAATGAAGTCTTAGAAAATTTGAACTCGAAGTTCTCAGAAAATCACCCGTATCGTCGTTCCTTTTCCGGGTTCACTTTCCAGTTCCAGTTCAGCGTGGCTCTTGGCGATGATATGTTTTACGATAGCAAGGCCCAGTCCCGTGCCGCCGGTGGATTTGGAGCGGCTCTTGTCCACACGGTAGAAGCGTTCGAAGATCCTCTCCTGATGCTCCTTGGAGATGCCGATGCCGGTGTCTTTTACCACGAGATTGGTATGTCCTTCTCTGGAGTAGGTCTGTACATCCACACTTCCTCCCGGATTGTTATACCGGATCGCGTTATCACACAGATTATATAAAAGTTCTTCCATCATCTGACGATTGGCTGTCACATAGCATTCCGTGCCGTTCAGCGCTATGGTCACATTGTGCTTCTCTGCACTCATTTTCAGCATTTCCACACAATTCTGCGCCATTTCATGAAGATTCAAAAGCTCCGTATCCGCTTCCTCTTCCGTTCCGTCCAGCTCCGACAAACGAATAATATCATTGATCAATGTAAGTAGACGATTTGCGCTGTTATGAATCCCGTGAGCAAAACGCACCGTATCCTGTTCGGAGGCCATTCCGGTCTCAATCAGCTCCGCATATCCTGAGATGGATGTCAGCGGAGTCTTCAGTTCATGGGACACATTGGCGCTGAACTCCTGCCGCATTCTGGCATTTTTCATAATGTCCTCATGCTGTTTGCGGATCATGGTCATGAACGGTGTCAGTTCCTCATAGGTCTGCATCTCTGTACATTCCCCGATATTCTGTGCCAGTTTCTCAATGGGAGCCACCAGCTTCGTGGTCAGCACTCTGGCCGCCACCATGCATAGCACCAGCAGCACCACAAAGATCCCCACCATCATGGGCAGCGCCTGACTGAAAATGCTGTAAATGCTTCTGGCATCCTTGGACAGTCGCAGGATGCTGCCATCTTCCAGGCGGATGGCATAATAAAAGGTGGACTGGGACAAGGTCTCGGAATTCCGGACTGCTTCACCTTCGCCGTCCCGCATGGCTTCCTGGATCTCCGGACGGGAAGCGTGATTCCCCATGGCCACAGAATCTGCCTCATTATCATACAATACCTGTCCGTCACTGCCGATCAGCGTCAATCGCAGATCCGATTCCACCGGCACTCCGTTTTCCTTGATCTCTTCTACCGAAGAACAGCTTTTTAACAGGGAACCATAGCTTTTCAGATCCTCCAGCACCTGTCTGCGGAACAGATCATAATACACGACTGTGATCAGTACCATGGTAAGCAAAATCGTTACCGTGGCAATGAGGATCATCATTTTGTTAATCTTTTTCTTCATCTTCTGTTACGCTTTCTCGCCGTTCATAATGTATCCCACATTACGCACGGTCTTGATCAGACTGCCCTCTTCCTTCAGTTTCTGCCGCAGCGTCTTGATATGCATGTCCAACGTCCGGGATTCTCCCTCAAAATCGATCCCCCAGACGCGGTCCAGGATCAGTTCTCTGGTGGTCACAATGCCCGCATTGGTCATCAGAAGCTTTAACAGCTCATATTCTTTGTAGGTCAACTCCACAGGCTCCTTGCCTACCGTGACAGAATGTTTCTCTCGGTCCAGCACAATGTTCCCCAGCTTCAGCACCTTATCTTTTTCCTGACTCTTCTGACTTCTCCTGAGCATTGCCTTTACCCGGGAAATCAGTTCCATGACACCGAAGGGCTTCGTAATATAATCATCTGCCCCCAGATCCAGTCCCTTGACCTTGTCGATCTCCGTGGTCTTCGCCGTGACCATGATCACCGGCACCAGCACCGTGTCCTGTCTGGTACGCAGCTTTTTCACAATGCTCAGACCATCCTCGTCCGGCAGCATGATGTCTAATAAAATCAGATCCGGTGTGGTATCATTCAGCGCCTCATAGAAATCCATGGCGGAATCAAAACCTTTTACCTCATAGCCCACATTGGCCAAGGCAAAGGTCTCGATCTCCTGAATATTTTTGTCATCCTCTACTACATAGATCAAAGCCATCTCACAGCACTCCTCTCTGACTGTGCTTTCTCCTCTTAACTATACCTCGGTAAATCCTCACTCCGCAAGCAGTTTTGCATTCTTTTCCGCAAGACGTTCCTGCTTTGTGGGCGGTAACTGGTATTTCTCACGGCATGCCAGCACTTTGCTCTGGAAGTCCTTGTTATCTTCCTGGCGCAGTTCATCCAGGTAAGCGTGGGTATCGAATTCATCCTCATTCACCTGTACCAGACAGACTGCAATATTGGAGCAGTGGTCGCTGACACGCTCAAAGTTCGTAATGACATCGGATAAGATGAAGCCCAGTTCAATGGTACATTTTCCCTTACGGAGTCTGCGTACATGGCGCTGCTTCACATCCAGGCTCAGTCCATCGATGACTTCCTCCAACGGCTCCACCTGTCTTGCCAGATTCAGATCTCCGTTCTTAAAACTGGTCATGGTAAGATCCAGCACATCGTGTACCGCTCTCTCGAATACCTTCAGTTCCTCCTGCGCCTTCTCGGAGAATACCAGCTGCTTGTCATGCATCTCCTGTGCCGCTTCCTTGATGTTGCGGGCATGATCGGAAATTCTCTCAAAATCGCCGATGCAGTGCAGAATCGTATTTAAAGTCTCACTATCCTTATTGGAAAGCTGTTTGGAACTCAATTTCACCAGATAGGTTCCCAGTTCATCCTCGAAGCGGTCCACATCCGTCTCCATCTGTGCCACCTGCTCTGCTTTCGCCTCATCGAAATTATGCAGCAGCTCCATAGCCAGATCCATGGCTTCCCTGGACTTATCCGCCATCACAGAAGCCACCAGTCTGCTCTGCTCTACGGCATAGGCAGGCTTCTCCAGGAAACGTACATCCAGTAAGCTTAAAGTCTTGTCTGTCTCGGACATTTCCTTCACGTCCTCATGGGTCGGCAGCGTCAGACAGGCCAGCTTCACCAGACCGTTGGAGAAGGGAAGCAATACCAGCGTAGCCGCGATATTGAAGCAACTGTGAACTACTGCGATTCCAAAAGGTGTTGCCACTTCTCCCAGAAAAGCAAATGGATGAATGGCATTGACCGTATAGAACACTCCAAGGAACAGGATCGTTCCGATAATATTAAAATACAGATGAATCAGAGCCGCACGTTTTGCATTGCGGGAAGCACCGATACCGGAGATCATGGCGGTAACACAGGTACCGATATTCTGTCCCATGATAATGGGAACTGCTGCGCCAAAGCTTACCGCTCCGGTCATGCACAGTGCCTGCAAAATACCTACGGATGCGGAAGAAGACTGGATCACCGCTGTGAGAATGAGTCCTGCCAGCACACCGAATACGGGATTTTGGAACTCGATCAGCAGATTGGTAAACTCCGGTACCTCTGCCAGCGGTGAAACTGCCGCGCTCATGGAATCCATGCCAAACATCAGAATTGCAAAGCCCACCAGGATGGTTGCCGCATTTTTTAATTTGTCTTTATGGGAAAACAGTAAAATACCCACACCCACGATTGCCAGAATCGGCGAAAAAGAACTGGGCTTGAGCATACGGATCCAGAAAGCATCGCTCTCAATGCCCGTCAGACTTAAGATCCAGGAGGTCACCGTGGTACCGATGTTGGCACCCATGATGATACCTACTGCCTGTTTCAGACTCATAATACCGGAATTGACAAATCCGACTACCATAACAGTGGTAGCGGAGGAGGACTGGATCACACCGGTGACCACCGCACCCATGAGCACTGCCTTTAACGGGTTGTTGGTCAGTTTCTCCAGAATGCGTTCTAATCGTCCGCCAGATGCCCGGGACAGTCCGTCACCCAACAGATTCATTCCATACAGGAATAATGCAAGTCCTCCTACCATCTTCAGTAAATCAAAAAAGCTCATACTCTAATCCTCTCATTTTACATAACATACTTTACATTTTGGGTTTCTATCTACACTTTATCTTGCTTATGTAAAATGCGTTACCAGTGAATGTAAAATTTATGTAAAATTGTAACGATGCAGAGCCATGAACTATTGTTCTATGCTCGTCAGATGCTGGCATCTGTAAGAGCATAGAACAATAGTTCTTTGGCGAGCAAGCCTCAATGAGCAAAAGGAACGCTCCGCAGGAGCAGTTTTGCGAATTGGGGCTCTGCATCGTTGCTGGGATCATCGAATTCTAGTATAATTTTACCCCTTCCATGTCTCCGGTCATACGGAAAATTGCCCACTGAGCAATATTTACTGCATGGTCACCTACCTTTTCCAGGTACTTTGCCATCATCAGATAATCCACCACACGATCCGCATCCAGGTTCTGCTCTCTGATAGCCTGCATCATTTCCGTTTTGACTTCGTTGAAGAGATCATCTACCATATCATCATGTTCTACTACTTTTCTTGCATTTGCCTCATCACCTTCCACAAATGCCTCCACCGAATTGTGGATCATCTCCTTGGCTTCTTCCATCATCTCCAGCAACAGATGTTCCTGTTTTCCTTCGGGATTCATGTTGCCCATACGCAGGTACAGTTCCACAATATCTGCCACATGGTCTCCGATCCGTTCAATATCCGGTACCACTTTCAGCGCTGCGGATACCAGACGCATATCTCTGGCCACCGGCTGCTGTCTGGTCAGCAGGCTCAGACACATAGCTTCTATACTTCGCTGCATATCCACCATGGTATGATCTGTATTCAACAGTGTCTTCAGAATGTCTTCTTTGTTCTCACGAATTCCATACACCATACGGTCATAACTGATCTCCGCATGCTCTCCCATCTCAGATACTTTATTTTTCAAAGTCTCAAGATCCTGTTCAAATAATACTCTGGGTGACATCTCCCATTCCTCCTATCTTCTCATCCAAAATCATCCAAACCGTCCGGTGATGTAGTCTTCTGTCCGTTTGTCCTGAGGTCTTGCAAAGATCTCGGAGGTTGCATTTTTCTCTATGACTTCCCCTACCAGGAAAAATGCGGTGTCATCCGACACACGGGCTGCCTGCTGCATATTGTGGGTTACGATGACCACGGTGTATTTTTTCTTCAGTGTCTCCATCAGTTCCTCGATCTTTAGCGTGGAGATCGGGTCCAGTGCGGAGGTGGGTTCATCCATCAAAAGTACCTCCGGAGATACTGCCAGTGCTCTGGCAATACACAGTCTCTGCTGCTGTCCGCCGGACAGACCCAGTGCAGATTTGTGCAGACGATCCTTTACCTCTTCAAAGATAGCGGCCCCCTGCAGGGAACGCTCCACGATCTCATCCAGTTCCTTTTTATTCTTGATGCCGTGCAGTCTGGGACCGTAGGCGATGTTGTCATAAATGGACATGGGAAAAGGGTTGGGCTGCTGGAATACCATGCCGACCTTTTTACGAAGCAGTGTGGTATCCACCCGCTTATCGTAAATGTCCTCTCCATCCAGAATTACTTTTCCTTCGACTCTGCAGCCGTCCACCAGGTCATTCATCCGGTTCAGGCAACGTAGAAAAGTAGATTTGCCGCAGCCGCTGGGACCGATAAATGCGGTAATGGCGTGGTCTGCGATCTCCATATTTACATCTTTCAGTGCGTGGTTCTCTCCATAATGGAGATTTAAGTTTTCCACGGATATTTTACTGTTAGCCATATGTTTTCTCCTTCTTGTGTTTTCTCTTACTCTCGTCTAAGCTTATTCGCCGCCAGCTTGGTCAGGAGGTTCAGGATCAATACGATAATGATCAGAACACAACCGATACCGAAAGCATTATCATACTGTCCCTTCTGCATCTGTAAATACAATTCGATGGTCAGGGTACCACCAGACTCCATGGCCTTGTGAGCCAGCTTTGCCAGATTGTCTCCGAAAACTCCGGTGAACTTCGGCAGCTTGTAGTCGCTTCCCGCAGTGAACAACAGGGCTGCAGACTCTCCCACGATACGTCCCAGTGCCAGAATGATACCGGTGACGATACCTGGCATGGAAGACGGCAGAAGGATCGTCCGGATCATATGCCATTTCGTGGATCCCATTCCCAACGCACCGGTACGATAACTGTCCGGCACGGTGCGCAATGCTTCCTGTGTATTTCTTGTGATCAGGGGCAGCACCATCAGTGTCAGGGTAAAGGAACCGGTGAGCAGTGAATAGCCGAAGCCCAAAGTCTCTCCGAAAAAGATCATACCGAACAGGCCGAAAATAATAGAAGGAATACCAGACAGTGTCTCCGTGGTGAACTCAATGATGGAGACCAGCTTGCCGGGTTTTGCATATTCATTCAGGTAAATGGCACTTCCCACGCCGATGGGGGTCGCGATCAACAGAGTGATCACGATGATGTACAGGGTATTCAACAGGTTGCCCGCAATACCGGTGGTCTGCTTTCTGGCACTGGTCACCGTCGTTAAAAATGCCCAGTTAACGGCGCGGATGCCTTTTACGAAGACATACAGGATAATTCCCAGTAAAAGTGCCACCGCCAGTGTGGCAGAGACATAAATGGCTGCCAGCAAAAGCATGTCTGTGGGGCGTTTTCTTTTTACATATAAGGTGTCCTTATTCATTGTCATCCGCCCCCTTTTTCAGTATTTTATTCAGTACGATATTGATGATCATAATAAATACAAACAGCACCAGTCCGATGGTGAACAGCACCTGTCTGTGCAGTCCGGAAGAATATCCCATCTCGCTGACAATAGCTGTGGTCAGGAATCGCACGGAGTTAAATGGCAACGGCACATTGACGCTGCTACCGGATACCAGTGTGATCGCCATAGCCTCGCCGATGGCACGTCCCACTCCCAGAACGATAGCCGTCACGATACCGGATTTTGCTGCCGGAAGGATGGAGCGGAAAATAGTCTGTACATGGGAGGCTCCCAGGGCCAGAGAGGAGGATTTGATTCCTGCAGGAACCGCCCGGATGGAAGTCTCACTGATATTGATCACAGTGGGCAGGATCATGATCGCCAGTACGATCACGGCTGACAGCAGGTTTGCACCGCCGGTGAACTGGTGTGTCGTGGATCCCTGGAAGATCAGTCTTTCTAATTTATACATGAGAGGATTCAGTAAGTAGATTCCTAACAGTCCGTAGATAACGGAAGGGATGCCAGCTAACAGCTCTACCGCAGGCTTTACAATGGCAGCTAAGGGTCTGGGTGCCACCTCTGCCAGGAATACTGCCGTCAGCACGCCGATGGGCACACCAAGCAGGATAGCCAGCGTCGTACCGACGATGGAAGTCAGGATAACCCACAGAATACCGAATTTCGGATCTGCCGCCGTTGGCATCCATTCCGTGCCGAACAGGATCTCTCCCAGACCTACTTTCATAATAGCGGGGGTACCGCTGATGATCATATATAAGGTGATAGAAACTACCGCCAGTACGGCGAAGAAGGCACAAATGGTAAATACTATTTGTGCCACAGTTTCAACGACCGCTCTATTTTTTCTGTTTCCCATTACGGAAGCGTGTGTTCCACTATTCATCGCTTTTTTCCTTTTTCTGTGTCGGGCTATTATTTTACTGTGATCAGACCAACTTCGGAAGCAACCTGCTGTCCTTCGTCACCCAGTACAAAATCGAACCATGCCTGTACCAGATCGTTCTGCTCGGAGATCTCACCCTTGGTAGCCATTACGAAGGGTCTGCTCAGGAAATAGTTACCGGCCTTGATATTCTCTGCGGTAGCTTCTACACCTTCCAGGGAAAGTGCCTTAACACTGTCATCCAGTGCATCCAGGGAAGCGTATCCGATAGCTCCGGGAGTAGATGCCACTTTTGCGATTACTGCACCGGTGCTATCCAGTTCGTTTGCATATTTGCAGCCGTCTACCAGATCAACCAGCTCTTCGAACGCGCCTCTGGTACCGGAACCTGCCTCACGACCGATCACGATGATAGGCTCATCTGCACCGCCAACTTCTTTCCAGTTGGTAACTGTGCCATTGTAAATGTTGGTCAACTGCTCTTTGGTCAGATCTGCTACTTCGTTAGCAGGGTCTACACATACTGCAATACCATCGATAGCTACTACGTTCTCTACAACGCCTGCTGCCTTTTCCTCATTCTTTAAGCTTCTGGAAGAGTTACCGATATCTGTGGTTCCGTTGGTAACAGCTTCAATACCCGCACCGGATCCTACGAATTCAGCGGTTACAGTTACATCAGGATGTTCTTCCATGAAAGCTTCGCTCAGTGCATTGGCTAATTTCTCCATAGAAGTACTTCCTACCATGGAAATGCTGCCGGACAGATCTGTGGTGGTCTCAGCAGGTGCTGCTGCGCTGCTCTCTGCCACAGTGCTTTCTGCTGCGCTGCTCTCTACTGCGGAAGGCTGTGCTGTGGCTGCATCACCGTTACCGCATGCAACCAATGCGGTTACTGCTAATATTCCTGCTCCGATCAGAGCTAATAATTTGCTGTGTCTTACTCTCATAATAATGTCCTCCATGTTTTTGTTTTTCTTTCTCTTGATTACGCAATCATACTAACATGGGGGAAATTCACATAATATCACAGTCCGGTAATTTATTTGTAAGAATTAGGTAAAATCAGATGCTCTCCAGAATGCCGTCGGCAATAGCCCGGGCGATCTCGTCAAACCGGCTGTCAAAGAGTTCGTTGTCCGCATCCGTATTGATAAATCCCACTTCTATCAGCACAGCCGGCATATTTGTGCTGTTGAGCACCACCAGATTCGGTCTTTCATTCACTCCCAGATTTACGAACCCCACCTGCTCCAGTCCGGCATTGATGTTGTACGCCATCCTGGCTGCCGCTCCATAGCGGTTGTAGACTAAACTCTCCACTCCACTGTACTGGTTCGGATAAGGACTGGAATTGCGATGGATCGAGACAAAATAATCTCCTCCCACCTCATTTCCCTCCTGTGCCTTCTGATAGGGGGACTCATAGATATCTGTGGTCCGGGTGTAATACACATCCACTCCGTTTTCTTCTAAGATGCTTCCCACCGCCAGTGTCAGTGCCAGCGCATCCTCACTTTCTTTTCTTCCATTATAGGTGGCCCCGGGGTTCGCACCACCATGCCCCGCATCCAATACAATCAATGACATAAAAAAACTCCCGCATATCCTTTTGTTTCATGATATGCGGGAGTTTCCCCATTTAGATATTTTTTGCTTACTTTAAAATTGCTGCCGTCACTTCCTGCGGAATCACAAATTCCGGTGCTCCCATAGAACCGGGAGCCACTTCGTATTCGTCAAAGGCAATGACCAGTTCGTCTTTTTCATTAAAATAGAAGTTCGTCTGCTCCGTGATCCCCTGAAAATTGAATTCCGGCATATCGTCATTATCCAGGAAATAGATCACGCCTTCGTCCGCCGCCATCTGCTCCTGCATCTGGGTCTTAATGTTCTCGCTGATCGCGGAAATATAGTCGCTCCCTTCCACAAACAGATCTTCCAGTGTCACCACATTTCCCGTCTGTTTATCAATCGTATAAAACTGATTATTCTCGTAGCCGCTGGCTTCCGTCTCCAACACGCTTAATTTTACGGTGTAATACCTCTCATTGTCCGTAACGACCTCCTGGGACACATGCAGACCATGGTATCCTTCCTCGGATAAGGTATCCTCGAACTGACGGATCAGTTCCTCTACCGTAGCCTCCATATCCTGGTTGACCGCTTCCACACCGTCTTCCGACAGATTTGCTACCGCAGCCTCCTGTCCGACACCTTCCACACTTCCGGCTGCTGTGCCCTTAGGAGTGGCTGCCACTTCTCCAACGGAAGCACCTTCTCCTGCGTCTTCTCCATAGTTGATCTGTGCAAGTTCTACTTCAGCATCATGGTTCTCGTCACTGTAATTGTACTGCCGCACTGTTACCAGCCTAAAAAAGCCACCCAGCAACGGAATATTTTCCATGGCATGGGCTATCTGTATATTGGTATTTGGCAGTGCGATCATCACGACTGCTGCAGCCGCCACTGCTGTCCATGCAGAACGCCTTCTGGCGTGCTCTACTCTTTTTTTCTCCATCCGGGCTCTGTCGATACCTGCCTGCAGCCGTTCCCGTCCCGCTTCGGGTATTATCATATTCTCATACTCCTCTTTTAATTGTCTCAACTGTTCCTGTTCTGTCATATCTATTCTCCATCTGCCCGGTCGGTTCGGACCGGTCATGTTATCTCTTCCTATATCTTCCTATATCTCTTTGTCTGTATCTGTCTTATGTCCTGCCTATATATGATGTCGGGGCAAAATCCCACGACTTTGACTACGGATTGCTCAGCCCATGCTGCCCTCGAGGTTCAGCCGCAGTTTTTTCATCACCCGGTACAGCCTGCTCTTTACCGTACTCAGGTTCTCATCCAGGATCTTCGCGATCTCCTCCAGCTGCCTGTCCTCAAAAAATCGTAGGACTACGATGGCACGATCCTTTGGGTCAAGATTTTCTATTGCGCGCTTTAAATCAATATTTTCATAGATATCTTCACTTGCCGCCTGGATCTCCTCCACATCCACGCTCTCCTTCCGGCTGCGCAGGAAGCTGCACGCCTCGTTGATCACGATCCGGTACACCCAGGTCTCCACGTATTGCGACTCCTTCAGGCTGTCACTTTTTAAAATAGCTTTATAGGCTGCTTCCTGTACAATATCCAGCGCGTCCGCTTCATTATGTACATAACTATAAGCAAGACGGTAATACTTCTCATACCCTTCCGTCAGGGCACGCTCCACCGCCTGTTCTTTTTTTCTGTCCGACATATATCCTTTCCTCACTTTTGAAAACTGCATGCAATTATTTTTCGGTATTTATTGTAACACATATTCTTTTGATATATTCTACGATTTTGACGCTGTATTCCCGCAAAAAGTTTCACCGACAAAAAATATTCCAGACTGAGGTTTTTTTTCTTTTTTCTTTTAGTTTCTTTTTTTCTTTAGTTTTTTTCTTTTTTCTTTTTTTCTTTTAGTTTTCTATCATTTTTGACGCAAATAAGCGGCATACGTCTCTTCATCAAGACATACACCGCTTTTCATGTTTATACTGTTACACCCTTTGCCAGTACGCTCCCACATTCCCACTTTTATTCAATTACTATGTCAGATACTTATTCTTCCTCAGAACCACTCTTTTTTCTTACATAGAATACAGCTCCAAAAACATTCAGTATAATACAGATACCTATAATAATGATTATCGTATTATTCCATGCATATTTTGAAGTGCTGTCATCTGTCTTAGGTGCAGGAATGGTTTCATCAGATTTGTTGTCTGCCTGACCGTTATCACTCATAATCTTGGCATCAACAACAATCGTGTAATCTGATGCATGGGTAAATACAAGTTCCACATTTCCATCCGGATCAATCTGTCCGGCGCTGATAAATTCCAGTTCTTCGGTCTGTTCATTGTAGTAGAACAGGTTCGCATACAGTCCTGCATTCTTTGATTCCATGTTGACGGTCAGTGTGGCTG